>Ga0214545_1000603_pt1 | contig 59173 bp, 57 predicted proteins | sample CNSS4metaG_FD_160064 | JGI IMG/M metagenome (GOLD analysis project Ga0214545, IMG submission 160064) | Root nodule microbial communities from cowpea collected in UCLA plant growth center, Los Angeles, California, USA - CNSS4 | ecosystem: Host-associated > Plants > Roots > Nodule | place: USA... | reverse complement strand
TCCTAGTGTGCCACGTCATTCTTCCTAGACCGTTTCCTCTCATACACCCTGCCCCACCTATTCTTACCATTCTCTTCTTGGATCATGGGCTCTTTAAACCCAATTGTATTTGGGTCTGTATCAACATACCATTCCATTGCATTTTATGTTACATCTTTAAAGTCATTGAAGATGCTTTTAAAATTTTCTGCCGAAAAAAAAAATGTCACTAGAAACATGCTAGTATCAAAGCAACTCCAGTAACATGTTTAGTAAATGAATTTGCATACGTTTACAACAGCTATTTAATATGTATGTGAAATTCGTAGGGTGAAAAATTCATAAAGAGCCCGAATAACACACTAATGAGAGTGTGGAACTCTTTTCAGTTTGCAGGAGGCTTCGATGCAGAGAGTATGAAGGCTTTTGAAGACCTGAGGAGCCGCATTCAAAACTCTCAGGCTAGCGAAGATAACAAATCAGAAATATAGAATATCCATAAGAAGTTTTTCTTTTTTTTTTTTCCTTTGTAGCTGTATCTCTCATATATATGTTGCCTTTTCAGCTGTATATTTCATTTTACTTCAATTTGCATAGCCTATACATATTGGATGCTACACAATGATGATACGAGAATCATATTGTAATTGACAATTTGAACCCCGACATGAGCCCTACCTACCTCTGCCTACTTTCATTTTTTCCGTACAATATGAAATTCAAATGAATAATATTCAATACTGTCATCAAATGCTTAGGTCTCGCAGCCACTCAAACTCCACGAGATTATTCTGGGTGGACAGTTCAAGGCCTATAACTACAAGAAGTAAATTGCAAAGCGGGAAAAAAGACACTTCCTACACCAGCATAAACAAGAATAAGCATTCTCCAAATATATGTGGTGTTGATGTATAACAAGCAATAATGTGCCATTCTTGTTCCATTGTATGACCACTGATGAAAGCAAGTCATGCAAAAAATGTCTAAGAATTGCCTCTGCTGTAATGGGGCTATCTCCCCCCATTTCACATCTTTTTTACATAAAAAAAAAAAAAAAAAAAAAAAAAAAAAAAAAAAACCCCCCAAAAACAAAAAAAAAAAAAAAAAAAAAAAAAAATATTCTAATTAAAAAAAAAAAAAAACAACAAAATAAAAAAATATAAAAAAAAAAAAAAAAAAAAAAAAAAAAAAAAAAAAAAAAAACCTCCTCCAAACACTGATAATTATCAGCATGCATAAAGGAGGAAATTAAAAAGAATAGTAAGGTCACAGCAATGTAATAACAACACTTCTGTCCTCAAATTTGGCTCCGCCAACCTTTCCTTGAATTTCTGGAGGCAAAGGAATGACACGTCTTTGGTCTCCTGCTTCTACCAACAGCTCAGATCCTCCCCTATACTGCATTCGGCATTTTTAAGGGAGAGACAGACAGACAGAAAAAACAATCAGCTTCTCAATTAAGTTATGCACCAACTTGCACCATAGTAAAGAGCAGCATTTGTGACAGAAAGAGAAGCGCACTATAACACTGTTTGACATTTGTCAAACATAAACATTCAATACAACCTTAAGATTCAAGCTATCCAGTTCAATCAAAAACATTAAAGTTAAAAAAATGATATTTTATATTTAATGAAATGTACACAATTCAAGTCGTAATTCCATCATCTGTTATACAAAAATTCATAATTATCTACCAGGAAGTTGGCCAAAACCTTGGTGAATGTAGAAGGTTAAAGGTTTAAAACAAATACTGCATGCATAATAAAGACAATTAAAAGCCTATTTACAGTAATAATCAATTTCCCAAATCGACACACATTACAATGTAAAATCTTTAGCTAAAATTAATTTAAACAAAGATGTCAATGATGTTCAACAACTCAAAATCAATTGTACTAAAAGCTAAAGCAAATAAACACTCAATTTTTATCTCTTAAATTCTTTCAAAGGGAGTGTCATCAATATCATGGTTTTAAGAAAATCACAAAAACAGAAGGACATTACATACTTGGTACAGCTTGATCTCTGATTTGTCAAAACCTGGCATAAAGAGAGTAACCGATCTTCTTTTTATATCAAATCTAACTGGAGATGGCATAACAACAACTTGACTTGTTAGCGAATTAAGAAGATGCCTAGCATCTTCATTGTCGGTATCCAGTAGAACTCTGCTCCAATCTATAGGATTATTCATCAACAATCTTGAAATGAAAGCAGATGGCAAAGGAGAAAACTCTTTCTTTGCTCTTTCCAATATTTCTAAATTTTCTTGCTGAGAGGTGATTCCGAGAGCACCAGAAATCTGAGCACCAGCCTGAATTGTACATCCCCAATATCGTAATGCAGAATTGATTGATGTCGGACTGTTCGGATCCATCACAAGGAAGCAAGCAAATTTCTGTGGGTTTAAGAATGCAGAAGATCCTCTCTGGGCAACACACAATCAACAAAGAAAATTACAGTTTTGTGTGAAAGGTATGATTATCTTAAAATGTTGTTTACTCTTACCTCCAGCATTTGATCCAAAGTGTCCCATATTTCCGAACTCATTTTCCCATTAAAGTAAGATCTGCTGCTACTTATTAGCATGGCCTCATCCACAAGTCTCAGTAGTGAAGGAGCAGCCAATCTCCCAAGTTCAGTTTTCTCAGCCAAGGTGCGGAGATATTTCAAGTACAATCTGAAAATCACAATATCAAACCAAAGATAATGATAAGAGAGTGCATGTGAGTTCAAGAATGTAGCAATTCTAATAACCTTGCTTTACTGCTTCCACCTATGATTCGCAGGGTTTCCTCACTGCTGATACCATCATATATTATTAAGTCAAATTTATCCTCTTGACTCTTTGATGCAGCAATCCCCAAAAACCCTACAAGTCTCTCAAGTGCAAGTACCAAAAGGATAGAGTCCATCCCAGGCAGGATGCCAAGCTCTTCTCCAACAATCTGATTATTTGACAGAAAAGGGAATATAACCCATCTATAAAAGCTGGATCAAGGGAATGCGTCCAATATGGATAATATATGATATTGAAAACATATTACGTACCCACCCCTCCAAGTGTGCCCTGAGTCATATTAAGTTGGGCATCTGCTTGCTTCAGAAGTTTTAAAGGTTCAAGAAGCATCTGCAGTTACAGATACACAGATTCCTTTAGACTCAAAGTAAAAGTATATAATGTGATTTATTGATAGGAAGGAAAAGAAAAAAGCAATACGCACTTTGGTTGTTTCCAACCTAACAGCAGAAAGGTTCTTGTTGCATGCCATATGGGAAGTTCCAATCTTACAGTTGAGAAGGTAGTCAGCAGTGGTGTCTTGGCCATGTATGACCAAACATGTATTCAGCCCAGCCAAAGCATAATGCTGAAATAAAGGCTCGTGAAATATAAAATAGAAAGTGTAGATTAATTACTTTTCAACTCATGAACTTGGATAACTACGACTTCTATCAGTATATATTTTGGAAAAACAAAGAATCTGGAGTTCTCTTCAACAAAAATACAAAAAGGAAGTAGGAGTCTCCTTAGTTTGAGATATACTTCTATCTTTCGTTTCCAGTTTGAACGAATAATTACAATAATGTCACCGAATTTTCCCTTTGCTTCCAATATTAAAAAGTCATACATGAAATATCGACGACATAATGTCTGTTTTTTAAACTGTTTTCTATACAAATCTCTGAAAATAGGAAACAGAAAAAACAAAAATGACATTTTCACAATTATTTGTGGAAAAAAGAAATGAACACAAAATATTTTCTCAAACTAAACAGACCTTAGGTTATGTGCTTCTCCGAGAAATAGGAAAATGTGAAGAAGAAGAGAAGGTGGAAAATTAACGAAGAAATTAGGTTCCCTGATAGAGTCCACAAGAAACTTCATTAATGACCATATTCCTGGATTGGAACGTGGAATAGACGTGTTATTTTTGAAACCACAAGTGCCATTTAGACACGCTTCCATGTTCCAACACACCTTAATTCATCTTTTCTTGTTCTTTTTTCTTCTCAATGTTCAGGCTCACAAACTCGCATAAACGAATGTGCAAAAACACATTCCCGCATTGCAAGCAAAAGAGCTGCAATGTACAACCTGAAGATGCGAACCGTTTTGATAAAGTAGAAAAATATAATTCTTCCTCTCTAGCTTGTTAACAAACACTCTACTTATGCACATGTAAGTTGTTGTTTTTTTTTTTAATTTCATCTCACTTTTTAGTAAAAAAGAAACAGAAAATGTAATTCTGTGACAGTAACAAGTTACATGAATAACGAATGTTGAAATGAATTTTATAAAAATATTATATTAACTTAAAGAAACCCAATTTTAAACATTTTAAGATGAAATTAAAAAAAAAAAGTAATTAATCCATTTTTTTCCTTTTTTTTCTAAGTACATTGAGATGATAGGAAACAAAAATGTTCAGGAAAAGGTAGGAAATGTGAGACGAAAACTAATTTGTAAACGTAATTGAAGATGGACAATGTACCTGGGCGGCGAGAATAGCGGCGGTGGTTTTGCCTGAGCCACCTTTGCCGAGAAAAGTGAGCAATTTGGTGGCTGAGGAAGAGGCACCGCCCTCGGAAGCCGCAACGACGAGACGCGAATTTGAGGAACGGGAAATGGAGGTTCCGATAAGAGGTGGAAACGAGAAGGATGAAACAGTGCCCATAGATTAGGATTTTCTCAGTTCTTTCTCACGCTATGTACTCAAGCAACACACATGTATTCTTCACACCCAACACTGGTTACTTCTTACACGGGTCATAATGTTTTCCGTCCTAATTTGGGCCCTTTTCATTGGCCCAATCAGCCTGCATGAACAAATTCATAAGGCTTTTTCTTCCTCCAGGCTCCTTATTACTAAACCCACATCATATTAGTAGAAAAAAAGTAGAATACCTTCGCTTACTATATATCACCCCACCGCCGCTACACCTGTTCTTTGTAGATAGACATGTCAAAATGAGTCAACTTGGGTCACATGGGTTGGCTCACCATGAACCATACTAAAAATAAGTGAATCTAACCCTCATTTTGTAGTGAGTCAAAAATTTTGCAACCCAGCTCAACCCACCACGGGTTGGTGGGTTAAGTAGATTGGCTCACCATCCCACCTAAAAAAAATTAATTAGTTATTTTTAAGTATTAAAATTTAAATAATTTTTTAAGCAACCTATGAGATGAAAATCACAGGAAAATCAAGAACCAATGCCTTTATCATGCTCACCACCAATATATGATGAATTATTTGCAAGAAAGTATATTACACATTTGTTGTCACGCTATTCAACAAAATATAAATAAAAAAACTACACATTTTTATCTTGCTAATTTAGAAAAAATTGTTTATAAGATGGTTGTTTGAGCAATATTCTAACATTTCAAACTACGAAATTGTGAACTTATATAGTTATGAGTAATTAATAATTATTAAAAAAATAAAAAAATTGTAAAAAAAAAAATGTTGGTGGATTAAATGGCTCAACCCACCTTCAACCCGCATCGAATCCGTTTAACCCGTGGATTAAGTGAGTCGGGTTGAGTTCAACCTACTTTTAGAAAAAGTGAATTTTTCTCCATCCAACCCGGCTCGAACCCGTGGTGAGCCGGATTGACTCACAGGTTGAAACTAATTTTGACATCTATATTTGTAGAGGAAGAAGAGAGAGAAAAATAGTCTTTTAAAATGTTTGTTTAAGAAAATTTGTTTCAAAACATTTATTTTTGTACCACACCTAGCCGGCCTAGCCAAGTTATATTTGTACCACACCTAGCCGGCCAAACCAAGTTATATCTATAAAGCCCATCTACGTAACCACCAAGGACGCAAATAATAATCGCCATGTATGAACGAATGATAAGTACCCGGCCCAAACTGCCAAAGAAGTAACTGGCCTAAGCCGCTAACTAAGATTAATTAAACACGAACTTAGCAATAACTTAGCATATTCGGGACACTACCAGTAAGGCCTTTGACGCCCACGATAATCAAACTAAGGGGCCTAACCTAAGACCCAGGCCCACCTATGGCCCAAATAGGGGCCTAGCCCATGACGTGGCCAGACATAATTAATAATCTATAAATACGCATGGACCCCAACAATTAAGGGTACGCATTCATTACTCTCCTAATTACAAGATTTGACTTTCTAAGAGATTTTGCTGACTTGAGCATCGGAGTCTCTTCTGCAGGTAACCCCCATCGGATCCAAACCAATTCACACCGAGATATCCACAAATGACATGTATCGGCCGGGAGGAAGCCAACTGAGGAGATTCATTTTTAGTTCCCCACCCTTACCACAAGTAAGCGGCCTGGGTCGAACACCCTTAACTTGATGATTAATTCATTTTTAGTTCCCCACCCTTACCACAAGTAAACGGCCTGGGTCGAACACCCTTAACTTGATGTTTAATTCGTTTTTAGTTCCCCACCCTTATCACAAGTAAGCGGCCTGGGTCGAACATCCTTAACTTGATGTTTAATTCATTTTTAGTTCCCCACCCTTACCACAAGTAAGCGGTCTGGGTCGAACACCCTTAACTTGATGTTTAATTTGTTTTTAGTTCCGCACCCTTACCACAAGTAAGCAGCCTGGGTCGAACACCCTTAACTTGATGATTAATTCGTTTTTAGTTCCCCACCCTTACCACAAGTAATCGGTCTGGGTCGAACACCCTGACTTAAAATACTTCCCAAATTAACACGGATGTTCACGATAACATCACTCCACACGCTACTATAACACATCATATCGGCATCGCACAACAACAAACATACCAAGAATGAACATCACATTAACAGTAAAGTAGATAATGTGCGTGTCAACACCCAATTTCGTCCGGATAAATAAATTTATTTTCAAAAAAAATAAAAAATAAATAAAAAAAATGTGAAACATTATTTTCTTCAAAGATTTTTAAACTTTAATTTTAGAAAAAAAAAGATGAAAAAAAGAGAAAAAAAAGGAGGAATAAAGAGGGAAGAGCCCAATTTGTTATTAATTATTGCACTCCTTCTTATGAGCCCAACAACTCAACCTGCTTTCTACCCTTGTTCTTGGAGGAGAAATTAGTGATATGATTCTAATAATTAGAAGAAATATTTCTTCAAAATGGTTATAATCAATATTACTAATTGGGATTGATTTTGTACTATGATTTGTTAATGGTTAGAATCAACATTAATAATTTGAGATTGATTTTGTACTCTGATTTACTATGATTTAATGAGAGGTTGAGAATAACTTAAGGGAATTTCTTGATAAGCTTCAGACAAGGAATAATGCTTGCTCAAGTGATTGAGAGTACTTGGTTAGGTGGAGAGGACTTGGGTTCAAGCCTTGTGTGTGTCCTTTGTATGTTTATTTAATTGTGTTTTATTTTACAAATATATTGTGAATGCGGAGGTTGGACTTAACACGATATATATATATATATATATATATATATATATATATATATGTGAATTAAAAATGAAATATATGATAGCTTGATGGTTGTGGTTATGCTTGAGGGGTGGGAGGATGTGAGTTCGAACCTTGGTTAGCATAAGTTATATTTTTATGTTTAATGTTTTTGCTAAAGAAGGAAAAGCCTAGAAACACTAGAGCTCCTCTGAGAAATCAGAAGGGCAGCGTAGAGGCAGTTGGGGAAGTAAAAGCACAAGTTAATGACCACTAACTTAATTTTTAATTAAGTTTTTGTTTTAGTATTGGAGGCTGGAAATTCAGAGGGAGAAGAGAGTGAGTGAGAAAGCAAAGAGTCATAGAGTGTGGCAGCAAGGAAAGGTAGAGAGAAATGAAATTTTCTATTTAAGGAGAAAAAAGGAGTGCTGGAAAGGAGTTTTAGAGTAGTAACAAGAGTTGGAGCTTTGGGGACAAGAAAGGATCATTGGGAGTGCACTAGAAGCAAGGAAATCGGGTAAGGAGACCTGTCCTTACTTGTATTGTCTCCCTTTAATTTTGTTCTGGATGATGATTGGTTTGAATGTTTGATTATTTTTCTAATTTGCGCGATTTTTCGTAAATTCTGGAATTCTGTCCAGAAATCGCCTAGTGGCTAAGAAGGTCCTGCTAGACGACACAACCATTTTCACGTGGTTTTTTGGGTTCTGTAATGAACCGCCTGGCGACAATGAAGAATCGCTAAGCGATATGCACTGAATCACATAGTTCGATGCGTTTTTGATGTTTCCGTGATGTGTTTGGCATTCTGCAATTGTATGATCTTGGTAACATGTTCCTTGGCATAATTGGATGATAATGTATGATGTTGGGGTGATTTGATAAATTGGGGTTTGTGGGCAAATACAGGATTAATATGGGTTTAGGTTTGATTGTAAATTTATAATGTGTAGAAGTTGGAAAATTGATAGTAGTAATGTTGGGTTGGATGAATCAAAATTTGAATGCATGATTGGATGTGTGAATATTGTGGTTTAATTGCATCTGGAATGTTGATTGCGAAAATTGGGTTTTTGGGTTTTCCAGTAGGTGTAAGGAAATTTGGAATATCCAGAATCTTGATGCACCGCCTGGCAGTAGATAAGTGCCGCCAAGCGATGAAGGTTGGCCAGCACTCAGTTTTGGGTTGGCTTAGTGGGAAAATGAATTTGGGGGTTATTGGGTATGTTGTTGATTCGAGTAATGCATGATTGTATGATGTATAGGTGTTCAATTGGTGGTATTGATGCAATGGGTTAAAGTTATATATTTAATATGGAACTTGTATTTGTTGAGTCATGGATCGGAAAAAAAGAGTAGAAGGAACATTGTTGATGGTGATAAACTGATTTCATATCTTAAGAGTCTAGAAAATGACAAATTGGAGGCTTTTCACTTATATATATATATATATATATATATGTGTGTGTGTGTGTGTGTGTGTGTGTGTGTGTGAGTGAGTGTGTGTGTGAACTACTAAATGAATAAAATAATTGTTGAGATAGTTATGTATGGGTGGGTTGTCTATAAGGCTATATGAATGGTGTAATGAGGTATGAGATATATGGATTCATGAGTAGTATTGATTTAGAGATGTGAGATGCGTGATTGATACGGGTGGGGAGGTCCGTATCTTTTGTACTCTTGTGTAGGGATACGAGCGAGGAGGTTCGTATGTTTTGTGCTCATATTTGAGGCTACTATGAGCGGGGAGGTTCATAGTAGGTGTTTATGCATGTTGGACTACGAGCAAGCAGGTTCGTAGAGTTGGACTACGGGCGGGGAGGTCCGTAGGGTTGGACCACAAGCGGGTAGGTTCGTGGGAGCATGATAATCCCTAATGACCGAGGTGATGAATGAGTCTATCTCATATAGGTTATGAGATTGGGCTAGAATGTTATTAAGAAGTCATTAAATAAAAATTAGCTAAGATAGGTTGGGTGATGGTCGATTCTTATTAAGTATTGATTGTATTATTTTTCTTTCTCAGCTCACACTTTCTACTTGTGTTTGGTGATGATCGTGTCACTTGTCACGTAGGAGCAGATGTGAATCCAGGTGAGCATGCTGATGCGTAGGGACTGAGCGGGGCAGATCATGGGATGATTTACTCTATGTTTTAATTTCAGACAGTTGTAATAAACTTTATGAGACTTTTCTCTACTATGAGCTTGTAATAATGATGTCACCGCGTAATATAACTACTGCGATAAAGTTTTAAATTTTCCCACGTTTGAGAACCTTATTTACTATCTTGAATTTCAATAAAATTATATTTTATCAAGTAATATCCACCCATGATATTACAACATAATTAAAATAAAACTCTATTCCTATTTTATTGAAAATCTCAATAAAAAATAGCTTTACAACCATAAACATTATTGAAAAGGAAAAACATATGATTAAAGGACTACCCTAACATCTCTCGACATTGAATACTCTATTTAGTGTTGTACATCTTTCTCAATACATGTACAATCATTTATATGCTCCCGTGATAAATCATGATCATTATAGTGAAAACTACAACCACAAAATAGAAGAGTGAGCTAACATCACCAATAAAAAACCTCAGTTTTGAAAATGAACTCATTTAATGTTTAAAAACCAAGAAATTTTAAAAAAATATATAACTTTTCATAGCAAACCCCGACAACGCTTTGGCTCATAGAGTTCTTAGTCCAAAGACATCAATCCTTTAACCTTGACATTCAATAGCCAAGTATCAAACATTAATCAATAGACCCTAGAGATATTTGTCCTCTGACTTCGACACTCCAAAACCCTCACTACCAAGCCTCAGTTCATTCAGTCTAGAGACATATGTCCTCTAACCTTGACACTCAAGAACCAAGTATCAAACACTAGTCAATAGAGTTCTTTACATAGAGACATTCGTCCTTTGGCTTCGACACTCTAATAACCCTTCACTCCATTGCGCTACCAACCAAGAGGGATTCTCTCAAGGTACCCACTCTAGGAGCTACCCTAAATAGAGTGTCGCAACTGAAATCCCGATTGGACAGTGAACAAAAAGTAAAATTTGAAAAAAAAAACATAGTGTGGAGTCGCTACCATAGTTTATTCTGGAAAACTACGGAAAAACCAAAAAGATAAGACAAGGTCTGCAAAAAACCAGATTTTGAGTCAGGGGGTTGGTTACGCGTGGGGAAGGTATTAGCACCCACAACTTTCGTCCCAAGATGGTACCTTTAATTAAATGTTTATTTTTCCCAAAAATAATAATAAAAAAATGTACAAAAGAAACAAAAATAAATTTTTTGGTTTTTTAGGCCTGACTAGGATTAATCCTCGCTCCTACATATCTCTATTCATGATGGAGAATTAGGGTTACATAGTTCTTTATGAATTTTTTTTGAAAACTTGTTGATTTGACTTTTTTTTTATAATTTTGAAAGCTTTTTTATGTTTTTTTTATATTTCTAATTATTTGGAGATGAGTGTCATGCGACGCTAGGGGTCGGACAAACATTAAAAAGTAAACAAAGAAAACATTTTTTATTTTAGTTTTTTATATATACATATATATTTTTATATTTTCTAAAGAAAAAAAGAATTTTGAAAATTAGTGTTGGGCAAATATTAAAGAAATGAGAAAAACTATTTTTTGTTATGATTTTTAGAATAAGAAAAAAAAGGCCAAAAGTAGGTGTAGAAATAAAAACATTTAACATTAAAACAAAATATAGTGAAAATTTAGGAACAAATAAATGAAAAAATTTGGCACTAACATACCTTTTAAACTTCCCGGTTCCTCTTATTCTTTATCAATCTCCTTCTTTTGTCCCCTATATTATAACTTCCTTGTCTCTCTTCTTCTTCTTATTCCTACCTCCTCTAATAAGAAATTTTCTCTTCTCCCAAAAAGATATTAAAGGGAGGTGTGACTGTGTGAGTGGTAATAAGAAAGATAGAAATGTAGAGAATATTTTCTTTTTTTTTTTCCTCCGATCCCCTTTTTCATATGAAAAATTGTGTATTTATATCCACATATTGCAATATCAATGTAATCCTAGCCTTAATTGCAACGAACAATATAAAGAAGAAATTGGTCATGATAGCAGCACATTACGGAAATCAAATCACAACAAATTATAGCATAATATCAATCATCATCAATAATATTGATTCTAATCATTAGAAGAGATATTGCTTCTAATTATTAGAATCATATCATTATTTTCTCTAGGAGGAACAAAGGTAGAAAATACATTGGGTTGTTAGGCTCATGAGAAGGAGTGTGATAATTAATAACAAATTGGGTTCTTCCTTCTTCTTTTTTTCCTTTTTTTTGCATCTCTTTTTTTTTCTAAACTTAAAGTTTGAAAATATTTGAAGAAAATTTTGTTTCACCTTTTTTTTTACCATTAACTAAAAAATATTTTTTATTTGATTTTGGAAAATAAATTTGTTCACCCAGAAGAAAATGGGTGTTGACACAGAGCCTCAAACAAGGCTCAAAAGATTCTAGCCCTAACAAACAGCTCATATTTAATTAGAGCTCACACAATGCTTAGAGGGAGCAAGTCATATGCATTCAATCAAATTCACAAATATACACAACCCACACAAATACATAACAAAACTTAACACAATTCCTTATCATCTACCCAAAACTTTTCAAAAACATATTTTTAACATCATATGAACACCAAAACAAATGACATGTAAACTTCCCTTACACATATCATCATCATCATCAAATCAAATAATCAAATTTACCATTTATCATACCACTCCTTCCAATACATAATATCCATAAAGGAGTCAGCTTCCCTTGTAATCATAATTTAACACAATACATATACAATCAATAAAATTAATTTCCATTAACCCAAGATACTCAGACACTCCTATACCCATGAAACTCATAAAATCATGAAAAAAAAATATTCTTTCATCATAAATACTCTTCCTAAAAAACACCCTTTGAAACCCTATCACCAAATTAATTGTCAATTTATCAAAATCTCAACATAATTCAAATAAAAACTCTATTAAACTTCCAAATATAATAATCACAATTTAACTCAACTCATCATACACATATAGAAGCAAGAAGGCACAAAGTAAGCAAGAATGTCAGCTTCCTATCTCTTACTATTCACTTTTTTGTTCTTCCCCTTCAAAACTCAACCTTTAAAACTTTTCCCCTTCATCCTTGAATTGCCCACATTTCTATTATGATTTTCCACCTAAACATTGTCCTCCCTTATATCAATATTCAATGGTAGAAGATATAAGGGGCAAGGGGAGCCTTGTCCCCCTCCAACATTTCTTTTATTAAGTACAACATTTAATGTTAATAAACAATAAAACATAAAATCAAATATAATAAAGAATTTTTTTTATTAAGATATTATTTATTTTTTCTCCAATTATGTTTTGAGTTTTTCACATATTGTACCCATCTCTCACACTAATATGTTTTCTTTTGTTATTGAAGACAAAAAGTTAGCACACTCATCATTTATGCCCTCATTTTTCATATATTCTCTTCCATTCTTAAAGAAAAAAAAAGATAACTCTCGTTTGTCTCACTTGATAGTAAAATATTTGTTTAATATTTAACACTATTTTTTATCTCATGACTCTTTTGTATATTCATTTTTTATGGATATAGAAGAAAAAATAATGTATTATATGGTTTATCATAGTTGGTTTTTAATTTTGACTTGATTATCATAGATTTTTTTTAGTAATATAAATTATTTTTTGATCTTAAATTTCTTTTTGAGATAGTTATGTTAATGAGAAACAAAAGAGAAACTATAAGTGAAGATGAAAACAAAACAATATGGTTGTTTATCGCATAACAATGAAATGAAAGCTTTTGAAGACTTTTGAATCAATATATGCACATCAATAAAATGAAAGATAAATATTTTGTAGATAATATGATTATTTACATTGAAAATAAAAAAATAGCTGAAAAACTTAGTTATGATTCAATATTGATGAGTTCAAGAATATTAAAAAACGATGAGTAATCCTTTAGATATATGTAATTTCTTTTATAGTTATAACTATATTAAATTCTGTATATGTTTTGATTGAAGTAGGGTTAATAATTAAATATATAAATTTTGAGTATATTATTTTGACTCCCTCCAAAATTTTGATCAAAATTTGTCACTACCTATATTTATAAGCCTAATATCTCTAATACAATACTTTATTATCATTTATTAATGTCTAACAATAATATATAAACAATATATAAGAGTACCTCGCGATATCTAACTATATATAAAGCTTTCTGATCATTTCTAACAATATGTAATATATAATAGTATTCTAAAATATTTCATATAACAATATATAACAATATTCAAGAATATCTCCTAATATCTAATAATATATAGGAATATGTGATGTAACATCCCGTTTTAATAGTTTTTACGCTATCAAACAAAACATTATATTATGATAATTCAAAGCATATGATAGGAATAGGCTAGTATAAAGTATCAATACAGTCATCCAAAAATGACCATACATGTACTGCCTATAAACACAACCTACATTGAAAAAGGGTTACAAAACACCCAACAATCTAAGCAAAACAAGGAGTAAATGCTACTGCTGGAAACACTCAAGCCACAACTCAACTCCTATCCAGGAGGGGTGTGTCTTCACCTGCACTTTTATCTGCTCACGCCAAATTATAGGCGATTAAGACACAAAAAGAAAAAACATATGCAAGAAGGGTAAGCTAACTTAATTAAGAGAAATCATGCAGCTTATTAATTAGACATCAACCAAGGCTTATCACATTTATCAGAATTATTCAAACCACCTCAACCACAACACACATTCATAACTCTAGACTCGATATCCGGATTATGTAAGGGACATTGGAGCTCTTGGTGGCTTGCACCTGTAGCAGTTCCTAAACTCTGCAGAGTTTTGGGCATAAGGGGTTATCACCCAACCACTACCAGGGTAAGTTCCCTTCGTGTCTATGACGGATCAGGTCCATAGACTAGGACCTCCTGCTACTCCTCCCGACATAATCCATTATACTCTATATGAGTCTTAATGGTTATTGGAGTGTCAGGATACCACCAAAATGAGTCCTCATGTCCTTACATTCACTAAAACCTTCCTCTTTAGAATTCCCCTTGAAATCCTAATTCAATCACAGTCTCTAATGAACCACATTCACACAATTCCATCACGTACACTATCATTTATAAACTCAAGTACAGGATAGGCAAATATCACATAATTTCACTTAGTATAGCTTCATTTAATCTAAAACAAAGAAGTTATCAAATTTTGCAGTGAAACTCGCTCAAGCTAGAGGATCTCGCCTAAGCTAGAGAGTTGTCTTGCTTAGGCGAGTCACTCTCGCCTGGGCGAGACCCCAAACAGAGAGCAACCGCAAACTTTGAGCGAATTCTCACTCAGGCTATGCTGTTTCGCCTAGACGAGAGTGACTCTCGCTCAAGCGAAACCAACTCGCCTAGGCGAGACCTCGTGCAACAACAAAGGTGAATTTCTGATATTTCTGCGCAGGCGAGAGCTGCTCGCCTGAGCGAAACCATCAGAGTTTCAGTCTGTTTTCACATGTAAAACCACACAGTTCATGCCAATATCGCAATTTACCACACACAATTGTTTCCACTCATCAATCAAGCACCCAATCATGCAATCCTAGCTCTAATTAACGATTTTTATGCAAAAATTGAGTGAAAGGTTAGCTTCCCTTACCTCAATTGATCACCAACTAGCAAATATGACTTTTCACAGTGAGGCACCCCAATTCACAACCTAAGGGACTAGAATATAGGTTCACATAGTGAGAATAGGACCCAACTTTCAGTTTAGCCAGAAGGGAACTTCCAAAATTCGAAAATGAAAAGAATTGGAGTATTGGAATTGACTTACATGGAAGGGAAGGAGACTCAATTAGGGAAGGAAGTTCGGTATTGACTTCCAGACCTATTTGCTGCAACAGGGAGAAAAGGCAGATCAGAAAGGGTTCCAATTCTCTGGTTGAAGAGAGTGAGGAAGATCAGTGAAAGGAGAATGAGAGGAATGTTGAGCTGGTGGGTGTTTCGGTGCACGTGGAATGAGAAGAGAAGGAAATAATAAAAAGGGTATCATATATGATGTCATAATATCTAACAATGTCTAAAAATATATTATAATATCTAACAATATCTAATAATATATATTTAATTAATAATTTATTTACCAAATTCTCTCTTAGAATTTTTTTTAAATAAAACAAATCTTTTAAGTAATTAGTAAACTATTTTAAATATCTCCTAATATCTAATAATATATAGTAATATGTGATGTCATAATATATAAAAATGTCTAAAAATATATTATAATATCTAACAATATCTAATAATATATATTTAATTAATAGTTTATTTACCAAATTCTATCTCTTAGAAATTTTTTTAAATAAAACAAATCTTTTAAGTAATTAGTAAACCATTTTATCTTTTATAACAATAAAATATATCTTCTTAAATATATAATAAAGCACCTTAAATATATATTTTTTAATTATTAAAAGTTTTCAGATCTTATAGGCTTAATTGTAATTTTACTTTCTATATTTTGAAAAGTTCATAAATTCGGTTCTTATTTTTTTTTACTGTAGTTCCTCAATTGTAACTTTTCTTGTTAATTTTAGGCTTTGAATTTCCTTTTATGCAACTTTTATTTCTTTGAGTTTTAATTATTGTTAAGTTTTAGTTAAATTCTTTATAGTTTTTCCCTTTTGAAGATAACACGGTGAGACTAAGGAAAAAATACATTAGTCTCGTGATTATTTTACAGAATAAAAAATGGATAGGAATAATATAATTAAATAATGATTTAATAAATTTTTTGAACAGAGAATTGATTAAATAACATTACTTTCATTACACTATGAGTAAAATTAAGGAATCACAGTATACTCGCGATATATTGCATTATATTGAAAATAATAATAATTGTATGATTTATTATTATATTTAATTTAATATTGGCTTTTTTTTTAAATGATCAAAATTACTTATGATTAAATATTTAATAAAAAATTAGTCTAAAATTGTATATAATTAAAAAATAAGAAATTAAAATTGTTGAAAAAAATTAGGAAAAATTATAATTAGTCCTAAAAATAAACAATACTATTTTTTGTTTCCAAAGTACATTTGATTTTAATGAAAGAAAAGGATATAATTGGTCAAGTGACGCTATTGTGGAGTAGTTTTTGTGGCAGGAAAATAATTTTTAATCGGGTCAGGTTATCACATTACCGACCCGAAAGATTAGACCAATACTATTTATAAACAACTGCACCTTAGAATGACAAATTTTATTCCGATCGAAATTTTCTGATCAGTGAAGAATCTTAGATTCCGCGGGAAAAGCTTCATAATCTCTGAAGAAGATAATCAACAATGGTTCGATTTTTTTATTCTTATTTTTCTTTTACGTTTTATAGTTATACGATCACAATTAGGGTTTGTTCTATTACGTGCTTCATAATTTCTGGATTCAATTATGTATCTTCTGTTTGGATTAAGCCGTTTTATTTGTGTTCTTGTTTGTTGTGTTAAGAAACTTTAATTGCAGTAATTCAATCTGTACACTGAAAATCGTTCGTTTTCATGGTCAAATTTTGTAAAAGGGGAAACGAATAGGCATATTGATAATTGTAAGCTGATAGAACATGCTTGTGGCTAATATGTAGGTGTATAAATGTTTGATAGAACTGCTTTCCTTGAGAAAACTATGGATTCTGCTTTCGTAATACAATTGATTGGTTTGTGGCTTAATGGTTGTCTGTTTGAATTTTGTTTTTTAAGAGGGATTCTTGATGCTTCTTATGTATTGGTCAATTTGGTGTCTGTTAATTTCCTGGTATACTGAGTTTGCTCTGATTGGATTGTTACAGTCTTCGCTTGCGGCTGCTAGAGCAGACAACTTCTACTATCCTCCAGAATGGGAACCGAGTCAGGTATGTTTAAATAACAGGTTTCATTAAGCTCTCCTGTAACTCAACAGTTGTCTAGTATCAAGAGACTAATACACTTTCTACCTTTTCAGGGTTCTCTGAACAAGTTTCATGGTCAGCATGCCTTGCGGGAGAGGGCGAGAAAACTAGATCAGGGTATCCTGATTATAAGGTAATCAGAAGTAGCTGCAGAAACCATTTAGTCATATTAACTGTCTTCCATTGGTGAATAAGGGATCCCAATTATGTGTCCCACTACATTATCTTACTTGAAGTTCTATAGTCTGGAAAATGAAATGATAGATGAATGTGAATGACGAGCCTTTGTAGTATTTGGTATATATTCTTTTATTCAGCACATGGACAAAGTGTAAAAATAACAAAATTGAAAGTATTGATGCTATGAATTATGAGCATTTTCTAATGAAGCCTTTTGATTGAACTGAATCTGTATGAAATATTACATGCTTGAACATGTTCATACAGATTTAATTTTCTTGTTTGTGCAAGTGCTTGGTTTCAAAATAGTTTTCGACACAAAAATCAATGGTTATAAAATTGTGAGATCCCTCCTAGATCAGAAAGGGGACCAAGGATGGCTGGTGTAATTGTAACAAAGCTTGTGATATGCACTTCGCTATGATGGGATCCCAAAATCCCATAATGAATAGTATGGGATTGGCAGAGTATTTAAGTAGTTGCTTCTCTCCCCTTATTAAAGAAAATCCCAAGTGTTTGGGTTCCTATCAGTTTGTATGATAGATCCACGAGACCTAAACTGGTCTGGTGTATATGGAAGCTTGGAAAAATTGTTGTTACATGTCTCATTCATTTAACTGTTTCTAAATTGGTTTGCTTAAGATACCATGTTGATATTGTTTTTTTTCAATATTTAATTTGACTTCATCTGGCTAAACTACTTTCAGATTTGAGATGCCTTATAATATATGGTGTGGAGGATGCAATTCAATGATTGCAAAGGGTGTTCGGTTCAATGCAGAGAAAAAGCAAGTTGGGAACTATTACTCAACAAAGGTTTGTTAAGGTCGACTGCAAATGCATTTGAATTTAAATTATTTTTTCAGTGGATGTGATTAATTGTATCATTTTGGTATTTAAAGGGTGGACCTGATATAACTTACGAATAGTTATATTTTGTTTAGTTTGCCACTATTATGTGGGTGTTGATTGCCTTATACCTTTCTCTTTGCTTATACATTATTTTATCCCTCATCTAGTAATGTTCCACCTAAGTTTTCTTGTTAACTATCTAATAAATGTTTATTGGTCCTTCAGATATGGAGCTTCTCTATGAAGTCTGCTTGCTGCAAACATGAGATCGTCATTCAGACTGATCCTAAGAATTGTGAATATGTCATTATTAGTGGGGCCCAGAAGAAAACTGAAGATTTTGATATTGAAGATGCTGAAACTTTTGAATTGCCTGCCGATGAAGGTGTGTATTACAGTATAAGTGAAAACTTAGCAGTATATGTTTTCTTTAACTGAAGATTTTGATATTGAGGATGCCAAAACTTTTGAATTGACTGCCTGTAAAGGTGTGTATTACCGTATTAGTGAAAACTTTTTAGCAGTATGTGCTAGCCTGAATGTGTTAGTGCATGCAGTCACCAACTTTTTTTGAGAAGCAGAGAGAACATTCTGTCAGACCCCACTGGCCAATGGCTGTCTGAATGGATGAAATGTTTTCTTTTCTAAATCTAGTGCTATACCCTTATTTTCCTTTTGCCTTTGACCATGTTTAGCAAACTGAAATGTTGTCGTTAAAGTTAGCTAACTATCTTCATATTTAATTTTCCTTTCAGAAAGGGGTAAGCTTGCAGATCCATTTTACCGCCTTGAACACCAGGAAGAAGACTTGAAGAAGAAGAAGGAATCTGAACCAGTGCTCGTACGTCTCCAGAGGCAGTCTGATAACAGACATTCAGATGACTATGCTCTCAATAAGACTCTACGGGCCCGGCTTAGAGTATACTCCTTGGCTCATGATACTTATTGTAGTTTATTTGTCTATTGCTTTTCCATTTTAACCCTAGAGTATATTGGTCTTTTGTAAATAATATTTCCAGCCTGCTCTAAAGAAAAGAAATATTGGTTGACACTTGTACATTTTGTCAGAGTCAGAAGAAAAGAGTTGCTGAAGAAGAGAATGCTTCCAAGAAAATAGGCCTTGGCATAAGACTACTACCAGCTACTGAAGAAGATTCTGCCACAGCAAAAAGAGTGAAGTTTTCAACAAAGTTTGAAAAGAATAGGAAGGACAAGAGGGCACTGATCAATGCCGAATCAATTTTCTCTGGAGTGTCTAGCTATTCTATCTCTGATAAGAGAAAACAAGAGCTAGAATCAAAAAGAAGAAAAATTTGTGCAACTTCAGCCTCCAGTCTTATAGCTGGTGGCTTTAAGCCATCCTCATGGTCACATGCTGCTATGATATCAGGCAAGAAAAAGGGAGCTTCAATGACTGTAAGGCGCTAGAAAGCTAAAACACGTATGTGACACTGGACATGGCAATCGTCATTTGTACATAGCAGTTTCATGTATTAATTTTGAACTATGTTTTCCGTTTTAAACCATTTATGAATATGTTAACGGAAACACATATTTTTCATCATTCTCTCCCCTCAACAGACTAAGAAAGAATAGTGTGATATTTTATGTAATTTTGTTCGATTGAAAAAGAAAATAAATATTTTTGAAAGTTACATTTATTTTTTACCTTTAAGTAAAGGGAATTGTCTTAAGCCAAACGCTGAAGTATTAATAGTTTTTCTATTCATGATCAATTACACGACTTAAATATGGCTCTAACCGTTTCACAAAGTTAAGGGTGTGTCTTATACTCATCACTAAAATCTAATTAAGATAAATTCCTCGAATGTTCATACATGTATTTTCAATCAATCGTACATCAAATGATTAAGGTAATAATAAACTTAAGACAGTTAATACCATGTAAATTAAATACTATTATAATAACTGGAAGATAACTTAACTTTAAGATTAACTTTCATGTTCACATGAGGAGTTTAACTTTTCCACTTGACCTTCAAGCTTTCAAGAGTAATTTTGTGTCCATTAGAACTCCCTTATGCGCCACTCATGTGCAATCCACTTAATTCATCATTGTTTTTCACTTGTAGTTATTACATCTCCCTAATTTCAACCCTAATTTCAAGGAACTATCTATGTGCATTTCCTAATTTCAAGAGGTTAATATGTTTTAATCATGTTATTGGATTCAATTCTTGATTAACAAATTTTACTCCATTTTCTTATTCATTCTTCTCCCATAGGCTGAGCTACTCCGTTATAAATAGGAGTCTCTCCCATTTGTAAAAACACACCTTGAAAATTAAATGGAATCTCTTTTACGAGTTTATTCTTACTTTGGTTCTTATCTTTAGAAGCTTTCTTAAAAAAATATGATTGTTGAAAACACTTTTAAATTACTAATTTCACAAAATGAGCCAAATGAAGTTAAAATTCTTTTATAACAAAATGCAGATACAAACACCACTAGTTTATATAAGAATTCATGGTAACCATTGTTGATTTCATGTAACTAACATCAATTTAGTGTTGACAAGATCTAACATATGAGTTTTCCAGTATTCACTTTGACAATGCCAAAATCGCAAATTGTTCCTACAGAAAACAAATAAGATATGTTAAACACAAGCATTACCTTACTCTGGTCCGGCATCTCCTTGGTAGGCTTCCTCCCGGTTGATACATGTCGCTTATGGATATCTCGATGCAATCGGTTTGGACCCGAGAGGGGTTACTTGCAGAAGGGACTCCGAAGCTCAAGTCAGCAAAATCTCTAAGAAAGTCAAATCTGGTGATTAGGAAAGTAATGAATGTGTACCATTAATTCGTGGGATCCATGCATATTTATAGATTATTAATTATGTCTGGCCACGTCATGGGCTGTGCCCTTGTTTGGGCTGTAGGTGTAAGGCCCATTAAGATTATTCTTTATCTTCCTGCCCTAAACTAAAAGGCTGCACTTGTAAGTGGGCCTAAGGGCTGGCCCAGTAGATTAAATCATTCTTAGTTGTCCTAAGTCACATTTTCCATTCATTTCAGAGAACCTAAGACTGCAGCCGTCAACCCCTCCGCTAGGGTTTGCTTCCACTGTCACGTTGAGCTAAGAGAACTTGTGCTCCATGTAAGTATCTCTTCTAGCCGTGTTGGTTCCCTTTTACCATCTTTTCATAATTTCGGTTAAAAACCTTTGTTAACTTCATTTTTTGGTTCTATCCCACCCCTATTTAAGCCTATAGTTCATCCTTAGAGCTGCTGCGCTCGTGGTCGTGCCGTCGGGGTCTTAGCTAAACTTTTTCCAGGTACCGGGAAGTTAGAGTCTGAGTCTTGATTGTTTTATGACTGAGTTAGAGTTGGTTAGATGTTGTATGCACTATATGATTGTGTTGAATGCGTGAACTACCATGTACTGTCTTTTGGGTGCGAGCATGTGATTGTTGTAGGAGGAGCAGTGGCGGGATCTGTTAATCTCGCCCAGGCGAGAGTAACTCGCCCAGGCGAGACTTGCAGGAGTAAACTAAGGGTTCGCGAAACCTCGCCCAGGCGGAGGACTATGGTTTTGAGCAAGGCCTAGTCTCGCTCAGGCGAGAGCCACTCGCCTAAGCGAGGAGGAGTGAAGGCCTGGAATGCTACTGTGGTCTAGCCTAGGCGAGGGATGTCACTGTTGGGCGAGAGGTTGTCTCGCCCAGGCGATGCAGGACTCGCCTAAGCGAGCCTACGAGAAAGTTCCAACACTAGTCGCGATCTTGCCTAAGCGAGAGTCTATCGCCTAAGCGAGAGTACCCCTCTCGCCTGAGCGAGGGCTCTTGACTTGAGCGAGATGCGCTGCGGGTTGGGGGACTTTGCTAAATTGTAAATTGTATTATTGGTTTATGATGTGTTTGTGTGATGTATGAAATCTGTGAAATGAAAGGCATGGTATGTTCTGTATTATAAATTGGATAGATGTGATTGAAGAATCTTGGCATGTGAAATCAATGAATGGGTTGGAATTAAAGGGGCATGATATTGTTATGAGATGAGACCCTATACTCATGGGGTGGAAATGACCAGTGGTATGGATTCAACATGGGATTCGAATGAGGATTTATTTTCAAGGGTTGGTACAAAATTGTAAGCATGATTAATGTTCTCTCATTGTTGATGTATGATTTTTAGTCCGTGTCAATGTGTAATTCCTTAGAGTCTCTAGGTGAGACCTCCGGGGTTGCGCTTCAGTGGTAGGGACGTAATTCCATGACCCCTGTTAGTGGGTGTTCATGGTGGTGGCCCATCTGTATGGTCTAGTAAGGATTCAAGGTAAGGTTACATCCTGACACTCTAAGGATTCAATTAGTCTCACTTAGAGCGGACTGACTCCTGTGGTGAGAGTAGCAGGAGGCCCGAAATTCATTAAGGGCTAACCTTGTGGTAAGGGATTGATTCATTGTAACACTTGTGACACATAGCTCGGGGGTGAGAAGAGGTATTCACCATAAGTGCAAGCATCCGCTGAGACTATACGTATCCGGATGAGTCGAGTCAGGGTCTAGTGTATTGTCTGTGAAGTCATAACATGTTTGGGTGATATATATAAAATGTTGGATTATGCATTGATGTGTGGCTACTTGATGAACTGTTTTACTCTAGCTTACCATGTTTGTTGTCTGGTTATCTTGTATGTGGTTCTTCTTCTTGCGATGATCATCGATTAAATTGATGGGAGTAGATGGGCGAGGTCCTCGTGGTCAACAAGGGAATGGTGACTCCGCTGCTTAGCCATTTGGGCTGGATTTTCCTTTTGTTTTAAGCTTTCTTTTGGGGGCTACGACCCATGTATTTGGCTACCCACTAAACTTCTATTTCTGTTTGGTTTCTCGCATCTACTTAGTTAACGTCTTGGTATGCCTTGTTTCATCGTGAGGTGTTTTGTGGAAAACATATAAGACTGCGCTGCTATGCTATTATGTTGTGACATTTCCTTTAATTTCTGCTATTAATTAAATGGGGTGTTACAGTAGGTGGGCTTGGGCCCTAGCCCAGGCCCTTAGTTTGATTATTGTGGGCTTGATGAATCTTATGGAAATGTTCTGGTTTTCCCAAGTCCTTGGTTAGTTTCCTAGAGTTAACGGCCTAGGCCGGTTACTCATTAGCGACCTAGGCCGCTATTGTTGCTTTGGTTTATTTGATCAATATTGCTCCTTAGCGGCTTAGGCTGGGTACCTTAGCATGTGTATAGTAATTGTTATTACTTACATCCTTGGTAGTTACACGAACGAGTTTTCTAGTTATTATTCGGCTAGGCCGGCTAGGTGTGGTACACGAGTCCCCCAACCTTTGCCGATATAGTTATGACGGTAAAGGATGACAAGTATTTTTCGTTTTTGGCTAGGCCAGCTAGGTGTGTACACCAGTCCCCCAGCCTTTAAATGTGATGAACATTGTTAAGGCTAAAGACGTGAAAAGGTTTGTAGCAGGTGAAGGGGTGTCAGAGGTCTAATCAAAAAGGGTTTTTGCGTCGTTGTTTCTGGTGCTCACAACCTTTGGTGTGCCTTGTGACGATTGGTATGGGTTGTGACTTTTAGCGGGAAGAAGTTATGGCATTTGGAATTCATGCTTATAAATGCGGATTTCGCGAAGATTTTGCTTTTGTTGGCTCATTTGTGAGGATTTCAAAATCAGAGACTTACGTGCGTTAGAACTGTCCGACTAGTCCCTTGTTTCTGCCGACATCTTTCATAAAAGGTATGTCTGGTACTAGTGATACTGTGTCATTGTCTTTGTCAAGTAGTGGGAGTATGCAGTCTAGGGGGAATGTAGGTAGGCGTCTTGAGGAGGAAAGTATCAGTCCAGTAGCTGTGGTGGGGAGGTTCCCGATGGAGACAGTAACCGAGGTGAGGGAAGATCCTCTCGAAGAGATAGCAGAAAGTAGCTGGCCGGCTAAGGCTGGTTATGACTGGGTTGCGGCTGATGTTCGAAACCAGTCGTCATTGTTCCGGTGGTCTTGTCTGCTAAACTCGTCGCTGAACTGTAGCCCCATTATCACGAAGGGCGTGGACCGTGGTATCGTGTCATTGGAACGAGTGAGCACTATTGAGCGCGTCTGCCATGGCCAAGAAGGAGCTGCCGAAATTTTTTTTACATGTATATGTGTCACTTTTCTCAGTTACATGTCAGGTTGCCACTAGAGGATTTCACCATGGGGGTGCTCTGCCAGCTAAACGTGGTGCCTACTTAGCTACATCCGAATAGTTGGGCGTACCTGTAGGTCTTTTGTGTTCTGTGTCAGTCGTTGTACCTGCGGCCGTCTCCTCATGCGTTTTTATACTTCTATGACACAAGACCTCGACAACCGACTACATGGCTATCCTTGGTGAGCAGACCGAGTCTTAGCAGATTGGACGCATTTTCACAGTCATTCAAGCACTTTAAGGATGGGTATTTCAAAGTTATGGTAAAGGAGGGAGGAAAGTCGCATTTCCTTAATGTAGATGGCAGTACAAAGTTCCCTTTTAGTTGGACGGGTAACCCTTCTCGGTATAAGGATATGAGTACCGATGAGTTGTCGGCGGCGGATAGGGAGGTGGTGGAGGTGCTGATGAAGTTTACTAATAAACTGCCTACTAAGGGCTTAGTTAGGGTTTATAATTTAGTTATCCCGATTATTGATATTGAAGGTATCTGTTTGTGACTTAAACTGTCTCGATGTTTCTAAGTTAAGCTAACCGAACTTTGGTGTATTCGTGCAGGACATATGGCTCAAGCTGGAAAGAAGAACTTGACCCTTTTTCAAGCACTGAGGAAGGAGAAGGTCGTGAAGGCGAAAGCAATTGGGAATACTGAGGTCCCAAATTTACAAGAATCGTTGGTGGAGGTGCATGTTCATGGCGGCACCAAAAGGAAGGCCGAGTTGCCAGCTAGGCCTGGTAAGGGCAAGGATGTGAAGAAGGTAAGGGCCGCCTTGCTGGGGCAAGGGTCGTATGGTGGTGCTAAAGGACCGGAAGCCGGTCTGATAAAGTTGCCGGAGATGACCGTTAGAAAAGACATCGCGATTAACCTGCGGGAGATAGTGATTAGTTCTATCGATAATATGGAGCCGGACCACTTGGTGAGGACGATGGTGGAGTTTGGGAGCAAGGTGCTAATTTTGAGTCGCCAGGTTGGATCATTGTATCGTAGGGAGGTTAAGGAAGGGAACCGGGAAAGGTTGGAAGATCTACAAGAGAAAGTTGACAAGTTTGTAGAGGAAAGAGCTGCGTGGAAAAAGGAGAGAGAAGGGTGGGAGGAAGAAAAGAAGAGGTTGGGGACCTAGAAGGTTCGTTGTCTAGATTCAGAGACTAAGCTCAATGGGAGGATAGCGAACCTGGAGGCGGATTATGATGAGTTGAAGGAAAAATATGAAGGCGTGGAGGTGGAACTTGAAGATTTGAAAGGTTGCATTATTCAAGAGCACATTAGCGGGTTTCAGAAGGGGGTGAGGCAGACGGCCTTCTTCTGCCATGATATTGATGCGGCCGATCTAAGATTTGACGTGAACAAGGATGTGGTGGACGACCAGCTTATCAATGAGGTCGAGAGTAGCCCCGAGGAGGAGGCAAAAAAGACAACAGCGAACGAGGACATGAATGCGGGAGAGGCCGTTGAGGGTGATAACAACAAGGCGGCTTAGGATGCATATTTTTTATGATGTTCTATTGACAATGAATCCTAAGTCTTTAATAATTCGTACAATATTTTACCTTACTTTTAATGTGATGAATATTGTGGATATATTTATTGTGTGGTTGTTAACGATAGCGTATGTGATAGGAACGCGTTTGTTTGATAACGTGGTTATGTATGCGATATGTTATGTTAAGTGCGTATTTACCTGGAGGAGTACCATTGACGCTTGTATGTTAATGAGAGTACTCGACTAGGGCTGCTTACGCGTGGTGAAGGTGATGAACTAAAACGAATTAATATTGAGTTGAGGGTGTTCGACCCAGGCCGCTTACTTGTGGTAAGGGTGGGGAACTTAAACGAATTAACATTGAGTTAAGGGTGTTCAACCTAGGCCGCTTACTTGTGGTAAGGGTGGGGAACTAAAAGCGTGTTAAAAGTATGGTGAGGAGTAGTCGTGAGGTTAAGAACCCTTTGTTTATTCATGAAATTTGGGGTGCCTCGTTAAAACCTCCCTGGCCAAAACCCTCCTTAGGAAAAAAAAAACCAGGTGAGGGAAAAGAGTGCACCCAGGGTTACAAGTATGTGCTACAATACATGTCTTTAACTAAAGTAAAACTTGAGATGGGACAGATTCCATGTATTGGGTATTTCTTCCCCCGATAATTGCTCAAGGCTATACGCTCCTCCTTTAGCATCTTCACGTCCCAATTGGCGGAGAACTTGCCATCCTTCTTTCTTGCACTGCTGGCCATTCTCCAAACTAAGTCCCCCTTTACGAATCATCTTGGGCATAGGTTTGCATTATATTTTCTGGCTACTCGCTGTTTGGCAGCTAAGTTGCGTATCTGGGCTTTTTCTTAACTCGGGCAGGAGGTCGAGGTGGGTGCTCATGTTTTGATGATTTTGGACTGGGTTGTATAGTTTTCAGCGTAGAGATGGTTCACCAATTTCAACTAGTATCATGGCGTCTGCGCTGTATACTAGGCTGAATGGAGATTCGTTTGTTGTTGATTGAGGGGTACACTTGTAGGCTCATAGCACTTCCACTAATTCTTCTGGCCATCGGCCCTTGGCGTTGTCCAATCGTTTACGTAGTTCTACTAGTATAACCTTGTTTACTGCCTCGGCCTGTCCATTGGTCTGTGGGTGTTTAACAGAGCTGGTTACATGTTTGATGCCTAGGCCGGTATAGAATTTAGCAAGTTCTTTGTCTATAAACTGTCAGCCATTATCGGTGATGATTGTATGTAGGACGCGATACCGGCATATGATATCCTTCCACGCGAATTGTTGGACTTGTTAGGCTATAATGGTGGCTAATGGTTTGGCCTCTATCCACTTGGTGAAGTAGTCGACGACTACTATCAAGAACTTTACTTATCCTTTGTCGGGAGAGAAAGGGCCAAAGATGTCCATTCCCCACTTTGCGAAGGGCCACGGGGATAGTATAGAGTGAAGTTGCTCCTGTTTTTTGTGGATGAGGTTGTCATGTTTCTGGCATGGTATGCATTTTTTGACGAAGTCGTGGCAGTCTACTTCCATGGTTGGCTAGAAGTAACCGACACGAAGGATTCTGGTAGTCATGGTGCGTGCATCGGAATGATAGCCACATATGCCTTCATGTAACTCTTTAATGATGTACTGAGCTTGTTCTGCAATGATGCATTTGAGAAGTGGTTGGCAGTATCCGCGTTTGTACAAGTCATCGCCTATCATCGTGTACCTGGCGGCTTTAGTTATCCAGCTCCTGTCAGCGTCAAGTGGGGTGTTACCGGTTTGGAGGTATTGGATGTCGGGAGTTGTCCAATTGTCAGCTTGGTGTTGGGTTAGGGTATGGCAAGTATTTGTGATGGAGGGGGCGGATAACGTTTGTTGCAATAGTGATCGGTGGCGGATTTTTAACTTGGTGCTGGCTAGTTTGGACAATATGTCGGCTCTGACATTTTTTGATCTGGGATGTGTTGGATGCGGACTTGTTCGAAGGCGGACTGGACGTCTTTCCGGACCAAGTGATAGTATTGTAGGAGGGTAGGGTCTTTGATCTAGAACTTGTCATTTAAATGGCCTACGGTGAGCTTGGAATCGATTTTGCATGTCAATGGCTTGACACCAACCTCGCGGGCCAGGGATAAGCCGACGAGGATGGCTTCGTACTCAGCTTGGTTATTAGACGTCTTGAAGGCGAAATGGAGGGATTTTTCGATGAGGATATCGCTGGGGCCTTCTAGTACGATGCCAGCACCTGCCCCTTTTGGGTTTGACGAACCATCAACATAAAGTGTCCATTGGTCCTCTTTAGGAGTTCGTTGGAGATCGTTGACAAAGTCTAGAAGGCATTGAGCTTTGATGGGGCCGTGAGGTTCGTAGCGGATGTTGTATTCGGATAACTCAACGACCCAGGACGACATCCGCCCCGCAAGGTCTGGTTTCTGCAATATCTTCTGGATTAGGTAGTCAGTTTTGACGATAATGTTATGATTTTGGAAATATGGGCGTAGGCGTCGGGCTGCGTGTACCAGGGATAGAGCTAATTTTTCCACCATCTGGTACCTGGTTTCGGGATCTTGCAAGGTTCTGCTGACGAAGTAAACATGATGTTGGGTGCCGCCGACATCTTGAACCAGCGCGACGCTTACGGTGTGATCTGTGGTGGTGATGTAGACCAATAAGGGTTGATCAGTATTCGGTTTATAGAGGATGGGTGGTGAGGTGAGGGTGGTTTTTAGCTTTTGAAATACTTGTTCACAATCATCATTCCACGTGAACTTGGCAGATTTTTTGAGCAGCTAAATGATAGGTTGGGTTTGTTCGACTAGTTTAGGAAGGAAGCGGGAGATGGTAGTGAGGCGACCTATGAGGCATTGTACTTCTTTGATATTGGCGGGGCTTCGCATTTTAATGATCGCGTTGCACTTTTCAGGGTTAGCCTATATGCCGCGCTAGGTGAGCATGAATCCAAGGAATTTACCGCGGTTGACGCTGAAAATGCATTTGTCGGGGTTGAGGCGGAGGTTGTACTGTCTTAACGCGGAGAAGACTGCTGATAGGTCCTGAGCGTGCTGGTGATGGCTTGGGGATTTGACAACCATGTCGTCAACATATACTTCGACACATTTGCCCATTAAATGGCTGAAGACTTTGTCCATCAATCGTTAGTAGGTTGCTCCTGCATTTTTGAGACCGAATGGCATGACCTTGTAGAAGTAGTTGGCGTCGTTTATGATGATGGCGGTTTTGTTCAGTCGGATGTGGCCATGGGAATTTGGTTATAATCGGAGTATGCATCAAGAAAACTGAGGACCTTGTTACGACAAGTCGGTCAATATTGGGTAAGGGGTAGGCATCCCTAGGACGGGCTTTGTTAAGATCCGTGTAATCAACACACATCCGCCATTTGCCATTGGCTTTCTTGACCAGAAACACGTTAGAGAGCCAAGTGGTGTAGTGGGCTTCTTCGATAAACCCCGTGTTTAGCAATTTGTCGGCCTCGGCCTTGGCCGCTAGGCATTGTTCTTCGCCAAGTTTGAGTTTTTTTTGGGAGACATACCGGGCCTCCTTGTAAATGGACAACTTGTGGGATGCCACCTGAGGGTCAAATCCAGGTAGGTCAGCAACTAACCAAGCAAAGAGGTTCGTGTTGCTGACAAGGGTGGGTGTTAGGATGTCACGTTGTTCAGGTTCTAACCCAGTACCGAGTTTGATGGGGCAGCCATTAGGGAGCTCCAAGGGGTGGTTTCTTCGACAGGTTCGAGGCGGACATCCCGGCCCACTCTGGGGTCTAGATTGTCATCAGATAAGGCCATCTCAGAGCCGGGCGGTCGCTCAATATGATTGGTTTGAAGGATGGGAAGCTGTGGGCGTAGGCTGGCCATGTAGCATTCGCGTGCAAGGCGTTGGTTGCCATGAATGGTGAGGATGTCGCCAGATGGGGAGAGGAACTTCATGGCCATATGAGGTGTGGAGACAACAGTGCCAAGAGTTCATCGTATGGGACCATGGCAGTGTCAGGGAGTTGGAGTTTCTGATTCGTAGCCCAATAGAGGATGTCGATGGAGCTGCCTTGGTCGACGAGGACTTTCTTGATTGCGTAGTATTCTATTTCGACGGTGATGACCATAAGGTCATCTTGTTGGTGATCAAGGCCTTGAAAATCGTCGTCCGTGAAGGTTATTGGGGGCATGCGACGTCTATGATGAGAATGGGTGATGTGGTTGATGGATTGGATATGGCAGAGGTGTCTCTTCCTGGCGGATGATGTGGATCCTCCACTAGCAAAACCACCAGAGATGGTGTTGATAGTGTCGCGTAGGGGAGGGTCGGCAAGGGTGACGTCGGTGCAAGCCGATTGGGGGTCATGGTTTGCGGGTTGGTTTGGGCGTTTATCGTGGCGAGAGTCGCGGGGAGGGCGTCGGTGGTCGGAACGAGGAGGGTGATGGGATCGGGAGGGGTGGTCATCTCTGCGGACAAAACGGCGAAAATGGCCAACACGAACCAGTTCTTCAATTTTATCCTGAAGTGCTTTACATTCCTCTGTGGTATGACCATGGTTTCGGTGATAGCGGCAGTATTTAGTCATGTTCGCGTTGGGGGGAGTGGTTGTCTTGCGTGGCGGTGGGATGAGGTCGGCCTTTAAGGCCTCATCAAGGAGGCGAGATCTGGGACATTTAGGGGGGCGTATCTGGTGAAGCGAGGTTGTCGGGGTTCTCGGGGTCTCGGATCAGGACGGGGAGGTTGTGGAGTGGGGGTGGCAGCAAAGGGTGCATAATCATTGTAAAATTTTGTATGGAGAGTTTGCATTTCCTCCACGCGGAAGTAATCGACAACACGCAGTTTCAATTCATTCATGAAGGCGGGTGAGTGAAGGTAGACGTTGTTGGCGAAGGGGTCGGGTTTAAGAGTGAGGGCCATGCACTGAAGTATCATTTCTTGGTTTAGGTGTGGTGTGCGAAGGGCGACCTTATTGAATCGATCAATGAAGGCCCGAAGCGTCTCATCTTGTTCATGTCTGACGCCGAGGAGTGAGATTGTTGTAGTTTGATGCGGGCGGCTGCCGGCGAAGTGAGTGGTAAACATGTGGGAGAGGGTTTCGAAGCAGTCAATGAAGTATGGCGAGAGGGTGGTAAACCATTCGAGGGCAGGGCCTTTCAGGGTGGTAGGAAAGGCTTTGCAAAAAACGGCATCATGGGAAGTGTAAAGGGCGACGTGGGTGATGTAGACTTTGAGGTGTTCATCTGGGTCAGTTTTTCACCAGTGTAATGTTCTAGTGTGAAAGGTTCCCACTGGGTGAAGATGGGGGTGTTGGCAATGAAATCGGTGAAAGGGTGACGACGCCTGGGTTGGTGAGATGGTAGCGGGTGAGGAGGGATGGGATGGTGAACGAGGGTGGGAAAAGTGAAGGTGAAGTTGTGAGGAGGGATATGGGTAGTAGGGAGGTTGTGGGGGTTGTAGGGTGGGATATGAGTGGTGTGTAGTGTGGTGGGAATGTTGTAGGGCAGGATGTGTGTGGTGGGCAGGGTGGCAGCGGGGGTGGGAGCCGCAATATTTCCTGGGAGGGAGGAATGGAAATGAGTATGATGGGTTGAGAGGATGGGAGTTTGTTGGGTGGTGGTGAAGGTGTGCGGGGTAGGATTGTACTCGCTTTCTTCTTTAGTAGGTTGGAAAGCTGGGGACCCTGCGACATCAGATGTTTCCTTGGCCTTTCCCTTTTGAGTGGGATCAGCCTCAATCTTTCGCCTTAGGCGAGAGTTCTCCTGTTGTAGTGCCTCCATCTCATCAGCATTGCGCTTCTTCAAGTCAGCCAGCTCCTGTTGCATCTTGGCTTGACCGTTTAGGATGACGGCTAGATCCGAGGTGATGCTAGCAAGTCCTGAGGGGCCTGCTTCAACTTGTTTGTTAACTCCTGCTCTGCTGCGGGTAGAAACCATTTTCGGAAAAAGTGGGTGGTAAGGTATTATCTCGTGCCCCACGGTGGGCGCCAATTGTTCCTGCAGAGAACAAATAAGATATGTTAGACACAAGCATTACCTTACTCTGGTCCGCCATCTCCTCGGTAGGCTTCCTCCCGGTTGATACATGTCGCTTATTAGGGATGGCAAGTAGGGTCCGGCCCGCGGGCCCGAAGAAAAAACGTGGGTCGGGGAAGGGTAGTGAGCCCGCATAAAATTAAAAAAAAAACTTGCACTTGTTTATATTAATTACTTCTTTTATGGACTCTTGCATTAACGTTTCAAATTCTTGTATAACTGGAATAGACAAGTATTATGTAATTTTTAATGTGCTAAAATTTAAAGAATACATTGTGTATGTCATAGTATGAATATGATGAAAATGTTGAATTATAAATTTATCATATAATTCCCCAAAGTCTTTACTTAATTTTGTGAACTTCTTAAAGTTTCCCAACTTTTAAACATTGAAAGTTTTATCATAAAAATTTAAAAAAGAAGAAGGCTGGCCCGCGGGCCCGCGGGCCAAGGTGTTTGCGGGGCGGCCCAGTATTTTTAGCCCACATAAAGTATGCAGGGCGGGGCGAGCCAGCCCGTGTTGTGCGGGCCTTATGCGGGCTGGGCCGGCCCACATTGCCACCCCTATCGCTTATGGATATCTCGGTGCAATCGGTTTGGACCCGAGGGGGGTTACCTACAGAAGGGACTTCGAAGCTCAAGTCAGCAAAATCTCTAAGAAAGTCAAATCTGGTGATTAGGGAAGTAATGAATGCGTACCTTTAATACGTGGGGTCCATGCATATTTATAGATTATTAATTATGTTTGGCCACGTCATGGGCTGGGCCCTTTTTTGGGCTGTAGGTGGGCTTGGGCCCTAGCCTAGGCCCTTAGTTTGATTATTGTGGGCTTGATGAATCTTATGGAAATGTTCTGGTTTTGCCAAGTCCTTAGTTAGTTTCCTAGAGTTAACGGCCTAGGCCGGTTACTCTTTAGCGACCTAGGCCGCTATTGTTGCTTTGGTTTGTTTGATCAATATTGCTCCTTAACGGCTTAGGCCGGGTACCTTAGCATGTGTATGGTAATTGTTATTATTTACATCCTTGGTAGTTACACGGACGAGTTTTCTGGTTATTATTCGGCTAGGCCGGCTAGGTGTGGTACACAAATAATCTATAAAAAATAAATGTAAGTGAATAATGAAGAAAGATTTTCTTCATACCTCTGAAGATATGTAGATGATATTCAACTTTCAAAGGATGGTTGTGTAGGTTTCACTTTGCTGCATCTCCATTGTCATACTTTCTTGCATTTTGTTGGTAGATTTGATGAACTGTGCAGAAGGAGAGTTTCACTTTTGAAGAAGACTGTCAAATTGAAATTTGGGGATGGAAGAAAGAATTAGACATGTCAATACGGGTCAGAACCCGTAAGCCAACCTGGCTTAGCACGGGTTCGAGCCGGGTTAGGTTAGAAAATGAAATATTTTACCGGTTATGAGCTATAATTGGTCCAGCTCACTTAACCCATGGGTCAGTGGGTTCAAACCGGGTTTAAGTGAGCTGACCCACAACCAACTTTAATTTAAAAAACGGAAATGATATTTAGACATATATTTTGAACTTACTTTTGACATAGCTGACATATCAATCATTTTTTTATTTACAAATTTGTTTTATTTTTTTTAAAAAACCTGAAACACGTGTGAGAGAAGATGGGGAAGAGGTTCAGCAGAGAGAACCCATAGTTTTCTCATTTGGCAGAGAGAACTGCAACTTGAGAGAAGAGAGAAGCAATGCCTCGCGACGCCATCGAACAAAGAAGTAGGGTCTGAGGTTTGGGTTCTCAACGGCGATGGGTGGTGGTTCGTTTTGACTTTGTTCTTTGTTTCACTCTCACAATCGCCAATGATTCATTTTCGTTCAAATACCATACGTGATTGAAATGTTTGTGGTTGGTTGTTTTGTGGGTGAGTTGTAGGGTTTTTCCATTCTATCGTTGCTGTTGGTGTAGATATCATTTAGGATTTAGGTTTTTTCTTAGTTGAAGATGACGACACTAGAACCACTCTTAACGGGAAAGAATATGACAGCAGGAGTCACACAATGTGGCGATCTATGTGCAAATAGGTGGGGAGTTGCGTTGGAGTTTTTGTACAAATACTGGACAGTTCTACAAGTATGAGACATCATGTTCAATGTACCTAATATGAACCATAAAATGACATTGAAGTTCTTATGAAGAACTAAAAAGTCTGTTAGACCCAATCATGTGGACTACAATGTCATTTTTGTCATCCATATTAACTACATTGAACATATTGTTTCATAATTACATAATTATCCAGTATTTGTACAAAATCTCCAATGTAACTCCCCACTTATTTGCACATAGTTCCCCACATGTGTGTGACTTCTGCTGTTATATTTTTTTTCGTTAAGATTGGGTCCAATGAAGCTTTCTGTTCTTCATGAGGATAACAATGTGAGTTTTGTGGTTGACATTAGGTATATTGAAGTTGTCTCATATTTACATGATTGTCTAGTATTTGTACAAAAACCTCAATGCACTTCCCTACTTATTTGCACATGGCTCCCCACATGTCAGTGACTCCCGTTGTCATATTTTTTCATTAGGATTGGGTCTAACAGACTTTTTAGTTCTTCATGAGGACTTCAATGTCATTTTATGGTTCATATTAGGTACATTGAATATGATGTCTCATACTTGTAGAACTGTCCAGTATTTGTATAAAAACTCCAACACAACTCCCCACCTATTTGCACATAGATCCTCACATTGTGTGACTCCTGTTGTGATATTTTTTCCCGTTAAGAGTGGTTCTAGTGTCGTCATCTTCAACTCAGAAAAAACCTAAATCCTAAATGATATCTACACCAACAACAAGCTACAACTCACCCACAAAACAACCAACCACAAACATTTCAATCACGTATGGTATTTGAACGAAAATGAATCATTGGCGATTGTGAGAGTGAAACAAAAAACAAAGTCAAAACGAACCACTACCCATCGCCGTTGAGAACCCAAACCTCAGACCCTACTTCTCTGTTCGATGACGTCGCGAGGCATTTCTTCTCTCTTTTATCAAGTTGCAATTCTCTCTGCCAAATGAAAAAAACTATGGGTTCTCACTATTGAACCTTTTCCCTATCTTCTCTCACACGTGTTTCAGTTTTTTTTAAAAAAAATAAAACAAATTTTTAAATAAGAAAAATGATTGACACGTCAGCTATGTCAAAAGGAAGTTCAAAATATATGTCTAAATATCATTTCCGTTTAAAAAAAAATCCTAACTTTTAAATAATCAAATTAAAATCCATCTTTTTCTGAAAACAATCAGAAACCCTTTCCCTTTCATAATTTCTTTTGCTTCTTCGCATCTACACACTACACATAGTTTTCATGATGGTTCGTCTTCTTCATCCACTCTACACTACACAAAGCTTCGTCTTCGCCCATACTACACACAGAGAACTTCGTCTTCGTCATTGTGGTTCATCATCGATGCTCCTCCAATTTGCGTTCGTCGGTGGTCTTCCGTGTCACTGTGTTGGTGGTCCTCGACATTAGTGGTCATCCGTGCATCGGTGCTACTTTGCGTCTGCGTTGGTGGTCCTCAACATTAATGGTCGTCCATGCATCAGTTCTACTCTGCGTCACTACTCTTTGACGTTGTTGCTGCACCTTTTCATCTGTGCTCCTCTATGCAAATGATGAGATCTATTAAGCATAGTGAGATCTATTGTATAATGGAAAGTTATCGAATGATGTTTATTGACCATTACTTTTGATGCTTTCATGGATAGATTGAATGGATCCAAATGGATTATGACTTTGGGTAAGTCACTTTAGTGATATTGGTGGCACATAATGCTTCATTTTTGAACCAGATTACTGTTATTGGTAACACTATTTTCTTGGTCTGAATTGTATAATGGTGTTTTGGTGTTTTGTTGTGTCTAAATATTGTAGATAATTAGCGGTTATTTTAACTATAACGTAACTTTTGTATATTTTTGTTGATGCTTAATGAGTAATTAATTGTCTATTGCTGAAAATACATACCTGAAAGGTCTAAGTTGTGTTGCCTAGTGTGTGTGGCAAAAGAATTTTGAAGTAAGCATCCATTAGTTTCGACCTCGTGGCAGGTCAGGTGGCATAAAAAGGATATAATAGTTTGATGTTTTGAGTCCTTAAAAAACGAAAACATTTGGTGCTTTGAATATATAAGAAAAATATGTTGTGTAGTTTCATAATTTTCTCGACATCCTTGTTATGAATAGAATTCATAGAATTATGAGAATTACTGTTTGATTTCCCTATAGCATAACTTTTATATATTGTTTGTTTCTTTAAGTTGCATAGAATCATTCTCATAAAGCCACAATTTTTTTGTATATGCATTATTCTACGATAGATAAAAAAAAGAGAAGAACAAGAAATTACAAATATGAATTGTTTCGGGTGTAGGGACCAAGCACCTATAGTTAACACTCAAATTATCCCTTTTCCTCCTCTTTACGTTCTTCTCAAGTAACTTGTCGTATCCTCCGTTCCACACGATCTTCCTCCTTCCTCGATCGGTCAGGCGGGCGATGAGTGTACCTGTCTAAAAGGCTCCGATGCTTAAGTTAGTTAAGGTCGATCGGTAGATAATTATAACTGCTATAATAAATGCGAATTAAAGATCCTCACCAACCTACCTTAGGCCCCTATTTATAGTTTCTGGTGTGGGCCTGTAATTAGGGCTCCTTAATCATGACCCAATGGCTTTTTAATTATGATTACTGACTTGTTTTATCTTGATTAATCTGGCTGATTGATCAAGGTTTCCGTGTGGCCGACCAATCGAAGGTCGCACGGCTTGACGGGTTGTCCTCTAGAGGTAAGAGTCTATGAAGAGAAATAGTTTCAGAAGGAGATGAAAGTGGTGTTTAGTCCGTCTGACCGACAGAAAGCAGATTAAGTCTGTTCAGAGCCGAGACTTCGATGGGCTGGTTGCCTCAAGGTCTGCTACGAGGTATGTCCGTAACGGGCGGTCTGTAGCCACTTGACTTTGGTCCGTTGGGCCGATATACCGATAGGCCGTACAATACATGAATTAAAAAAAATTAATTTTTGTACGGGTTAGTGAGTCAACCCACTTAACCCACCAACCCGTGATGTCTTGAGTCAGGTTGAAAATTTTCTGGCTCACCATAAAGTGAGCTAGGTTGAGCTCACCAATTTTTAACCCGACCCATGGTAAGCCAACCTTGGTGAGCTAACCCGTGTGAGCAAGGTTGGCTCACTTTGACATGTCTAGAAAGAATAACCCCCGACTTATCACGCGAAAATAGTGAAAAATAGTAAAAAGTTATGAGTGAGACCAATTTGAAATTTCATTATTGCCTGAAGTACATTTTACCAACCTATATCTTTCATTCAAATTATATAAAACTTTCATTATAATTGCAATATGTTGAATGTAATATAAAAACTACAAGTGGACTCATTTTTAATTGAGGATAAGTAATTCTTTTCCACTTTTGAAGCCACTGTTGTGCTCATAGCGATTCACTTTCAATTACTACATTAATGAATTCAAATTTTAACACGCAATGGTTGTCGATCATACATATATGCCACACACCTATAACCTTTGTTTTCTCAATAAGGCAATGAAATAAATTTTTCTGAAATATCAAATTTGTATCATTTCATTTTACAATAATTAGAATGTCATAAGAATTGATGGTAACGCAAATGGACTCTTCAAAGTATTTATGATAATAAATATGTATGCAAATAAAATACTTGAACAACATATTGTTCATGAGTAAAAATAAGGCGAGGAAGATAAAGTCCAACTTTAGAGAGTTTGCCCTAGACTTTTGTTTATTGTCATTGCAAAGCATAGAGATATTGGAAATTGCCAACTTTGAAATTTGAAAGGGATGTTGGAATCAGAAGGTGTCAAGTTCATTCTTGGTATGAATATTTTATCACCAACATTTTTGCCTGTTATTACCGTAGTAAAAATAACATTCTTTCCCAAATCATTAACTTGCAATCTTGTACCATTGCAAAGACCATTTGCTTTATCAATGTATTTTAAAAGCATGATAGGTACACCAATTTTCAATTTAATCCTATGATTGGGAATTCTTGAGCATTTGATATCATTTAGAAAATTTTGAGTAAACCACTCACCTTGAATTTCTTGATCTTCACCATATTGGCAAGGAATGTCTGAACTCAAATAAGTTTGTTCTTCATCAAGTATCAAAGATAAAATGAAGTCATTTACTTGTTCAACACTATCAATTGTGGGGCAAAGTATAACATCGTCATCAAAGAAACGAGGAATCATGATATTTTCAATTAAATCACCATAAACAAATTTCACTAAAGAAAGTAAAGCTGTTTCACTTTCCTGAATTAGAAGATCTGCTGGTACACAAATGTTGGCTTCACCACTTAAATTCAAATTCATATTTTCATCTCCAAATTTTAGAATCCAATCAGCAAATTCTTTTATAGATATTGCACTTGGATTTGAAACAACAGTCTTTAATCTCAGTTTTTTGTGATTCCTTGATTGATGTTTGATAAGTCCCTAATCTTTAGAGTTTTTCTTAGCCAATTGCATTGTTTTGGGTAGGTTTAAGTGGTTAATTAGGAGTAATTAGTTTAGAATTAGTTTAGTTAGGTTTTTAGTCTAGTTTTATAAAAATTAGGTGCTTTTAAAGCATTTTTAGTATAGCTTTTAAGAGTGTTATTAGTGTGGTCCATTTTAGCATGCATTTTAGGTTCATAAATCCATAGTGGCATATTAGTGTAGGTATTTGCTTGATAGATAAACTTAGAAGTAAAATTTGGTCTAGTTTTAGGAGTCTTTAAAAGTAGTTTGGTTAGAGAAACATTGCCCTTTTAGATTTTTGAGTGTAATCTATAAGAAAGACCTAAAATCTCATCTCAGGGTTTCAGAGAAGCCATGAGGAGAAAGTTGATCCAGCCATTTTGCTTAAAAGTAGCAGAGTTGACTTTTTGGTGCACATGTTGACCAAAGTTTGACCATAGTTGACTTTTTGCTTTTCAATTCCAAATGAGGTGGCAAACTTTGGGAAAGCTTTAGGGAATTGAAATACACTTGTTCTAAGCTTGAGATGGTTTAAATATGGTCCAATTATGCATAACACTCTTAAATATTATTTTTGCATGTTTAGTTCTTTTAGGTGCATTGTAGGCATCACATGATTTGGTTTTGTGAATGTTAACTTGTTCTTTTAGTGGAAATACAACCAGAGGGTTAAATTGGAGCTGCTAGATTAGAAGGTAATGTCGAGCTAATGTCATGCAAGACTAAGTTGAAGAAAAGCTTTTGAATGAGGAGTTTGGAGCTGCTATGAGCCACCTGGAATCGCTCACTGTAAGATTCGAGAAAAATTAAAATAAAGAAAAATCCATGGAAACAATTAATGGATAGACTAAGATGGTTGATCTATTTAATTTAATTATTTTAGTGAATTATCAAGTACGGAAAATAATTATTTTAATAATTTAAGTTATTGTTGTATTTATTTTAATTATTTTATTTAGTTATATTATGTGCAAAATATGTGTTTATAAATATGTGGAGCAGCACAATGGGGCCATATATATTTGATTTTATTTTTCTCTCACCTATTTTATGTTTTGGGTAACGTAGGTTGCTTTATTTTTTTAGATTTTTCTCTCTATGTTGCCATGCTGCAGATTAATATCTTTTATTTCCTTTCTTTCTCTATTTGTGTTGCCACATGAATATTGCTAAGGAAAATGATATAGTAACATATAAAAATTGACAACTTCTCTCACAACCCTACGTGGCAATGATATTTTAATTTTTTTTAATTTATTTAATTCCACATTGGTTGTGTTTGAATGAAAGTGGGAGGCAAAGAGAGAGAAAGTTTGAGAGAAAGAAATTGGGAGTTCGTGGTATTACTGAAGAGCAGTTTGTTGGTGTTGGAGAACCCATCCCCTCCTCTAAACAATTATTCACTATTTCTTATTCTTGAACGCCATAAGTTTCCCCATTCTTCCTAAACCCCATCTTCTTGCTGGTTTCCCCGTTGGTGGTGTTGGTGGAGACATTGTGGTTTACGCACTGTTCGAAAGTGTTGGTGGGTAGTGTTTGTTATCCTTTTTCGTGGAAAAGGACCCATTTTTTCAGTACTGAGTGTTGTGGGTATTGGAGGAGTGACATTTACTGTTGGTGGTATTGGCAAACTTTTGTTAGTGAAGCTGACCATATTGATAGTGTTTGCTGACTGTATATGCTTTTATGTTTTGTTGTTCTGTATTTCCCTAGGATCTCTTGGATTTTAACGGACATGCCTTTTAGGTTATTAGATAACCTAGAAAACCTTAGGAAGTACAAGTGGGCGAGTTATGTTCACAATTTCCTCATTGCTTCTTTTAATCGTTCATCAAAAGTTTATAGAGAAAATGCAAATGACCACACCATATTTGTGTCGGGTTCAGTCGTTGTGGTTCAAGTAAATGTGTTTCAACTACAATAATGTTAATAGGTTTTATTTTTTGACGTATATTAATAATGCCTTATTTCTAAAAGGTTTGGGCTGCAAGGAGGCTTTCATTGGGAGACATTACTGGTAGATTAATTTTCCCCCGATTTTTGTCTTGGCCGTGGTCAGAATCCGGGGAGACAATATTATGAAGTGCTTTGAACGCAATAAGGTGTGTGATGTTTTATATATTTGTGTAAGGTATTGACGTTGTGTATGAATTTCAAATACATTGTTAAGTGAAATTAAGCACTACAAATTTTGTATTTGCTAAGTATGCAGTCTATAACTTTCAACCCAATGGTTTTGATTTGCACTTTTCTTAATCCAGAAAACTGTTAGGTTCATAGTTAAGATATGGTAAGTTTGGGTTTAGCATTACCTTATTTAGTACTTACCATATTCTCACATTGCCTTATTTAGTTTTAATTACATGAAGGTATGTGGAATATATTGATTGCATTAGTGTCTTTGCAGTTGTATAAATGCATGCATGGTATACTTTGTTGGATTATTTTTTTCCTGTAAATTTAATTATTTGCTTATTTACCATTAAATATTTGCAACCCATGACATATTATTTAGACATATGATAGTCATTGTACTTTCATATCACCAACTTTAATAGAGATTTTATGCATTTAACTACCAACCCCTGGGTTCCCAACTGCAAGTCCATGATATGTGATATGAACAACCGTTTTAGTGTTTGTGTTTCCTGATAATGTTTATTTGGGATTGGAATCCAACTCTGTATTCTGGCAGGTTGTTTTGGATTAGGGGTTAACGTAGGATGAAATGAACCATCCCATTTTGCTTGATGAGTGATAGATGTCCTTGATGGAGAAGTGGAAGGAAATCCATGAAAGACACCAAGAAGTAGAGGAAGTGCAACGAAAATGAAGATATGACCAAGAAGTGCTCTCAGCAATGGAGGTTTTTGGTGAAGATGTAGAGTAGAAATGGTACTATGGTATGGCAGGTGGTTAGAGGAGATGAAGGAGAAGGATAGCCATGTATGCTCTCAAATTAATAGAAGTGTGGAGTGATCTCAACACTAGCATATATTAGCAATTCAAGAGTCCCTTTTACATGTGCATAGGAAGCTATCATTTATAGTAGATTAGCTTCCTTAATGCAATTCAAATTAAGCACAAATGAAACATAGATGTAGCTTGAACAACAAGCTTGATTATCGGCCATATGATGTAGGAGGTGATGCAAGATGATGCCAAGTGTCCTTGTCACACACTCCTTGCCACCTTCACACTCTTCTTGCCTTGGTCATACTTAGCTTGCTTGTCTCCATGTGTAGCACATGCCTAAGTATTCTTAGCCAAGAAGGAAATTGGGCTCGACCCAATTTTATGCACCATGTAATCACAATTGTTCTAGCTTATTTATTGAAAGAAAAGCCTAAACAATGGTCCAATTTAAATCTAAACTATGGCCTTCCATGCATCAACTCATATTTTGTAGATTTCTTTGGCCCATGTGAATAAAATAAAAAGCCCATGGTTTACTTGATCATCTTGTGAGAGGCCCATATGTATCTTCTTCATCATGCTTCTAGTGATTGGGCATGAAGATGGACTTGGGCTTGTTGATGCATTTGGGCTTGGGCTTATTGGGATCACATCAATGAGGCAGGTCCAACGAAAAATAATAACAAAAAGAAATTGATGGAGAGGTTGAATGCTAATGCAAGGATGCTACAGAAATTGAAACAAGAATTGCAAAACATGAAAAGAGAATTTTACAACACGGGTGCAACAGAAGGATGTGATGAGGAACACATTGCCGCTTATGATGCAGGTGACATAAGTGGTGGAAGAGATGGCGTGCAAGCCCCCCTTTTGACGCTGATGAAGCACAAATTAATTCTCAGAAGGGCCATATTGAGGATGCTCATGCTACAACCGACGATATCGGCTTTGAGGGTGACGATAAGGGTGCTCATGAATCTCCCATTAGTGGTTAATAAACAACAATTGACAGTGAGCATATCTCCGCTAGTGTAGTGACTACAACTGCTGAAGGTGTTAAAAGTGGTCAATCAATAACAATTGACAATGAGGACATCGATGTTGCTACAACGACTACAACTGCTGAAGGTGTTCAAAAAGGTCAATCATCAACATTTGACAATGAGGAGATAGCCGCTGCTACAAGGACTACAACTGCTGAACCTGCCATGACTGTTGAATCTTCCATCACTGCTAAAGAACAACAATTTGACAATGAGCTGAAGGTCGTTAATGATGCCGCGTTAAGTGATGATTAGCTTAAGACAATAGTGAGGCTCCCTTAATTACCTAAAATCTCCTCTATTGTTTGTTGTAGCCACTCAGTCCAATAATCACCGACTCCTAATTCTGGTACCCACACAACTGCATTCTACCACTGTTACGATCCAACGCCGTTTACGATACCATTCTGACCTTTGTCAATACTTCACTTAAATAGTTTAATTCTCTAACATCTCCTTAGCGATCCTACTTCTGACTCCTTGCCATTATGTCTTCAATATCTCTTTCTCCTACTTCTCTTACTTCCTAATTCCAGCAAAAACCCTCCAATTAGGACTATTGGCACCAATACTACTTCAGATACTAATGCAAAAGCGAACTTCCCCATTCCAAGATGAAATTCTAGTAACCCTCTCAAAACATGTTTAGGGCCCTTCCACCACTAAGATCCCTCAATCTAACGCGTTGTTTCTAAACTCCTCTAGCGCTTTTCGCCTAAAACAATCCACAACTTAACCTCTCTCGTCCACCGATACACAATGTTCTGCATATTCACATCTTCAAGCAAGAGACCGACTTTAAGGCCCTACCCAACCTTTGTAAAGGCAAGCAAGTCAAGTTTGACCTTGAATCTGCATCCATTTGCCGCTACAAACAACAAACACATACCACAAAAGTGCAAACATAACAGGAAAATGTATAGGAGACAAACTCAACCTACAACATTCCTCTCTTTTTCCAAAACCTTTAGAATTAAGAAAGGAAACTATCTCTGATATAGTCATAAGTGTACACCCTCATCACTCTTACCAAGATATTTTATGTTCTTAATGCTTCCAATTTAACCACTTTGCGTAGTCCATAATCAATAATATGATTGATAGAGCGCCAGTCCATTCCTACAAGGTTTTGTAACCGAAACACGACAAGCTCACTCCCCAATGCCCAAATATGACTAATTTAAATAATTAAAATAAGGATATAAGTATAAATCACATTTATGATAATTCCTTTTCTCAAAACGTGGGAAAATTTAAGACTTTATTTCAACGTGCCAATTATAAAATCCATACGACGTTCAATTATTACAAATATTAATTGTTCATAATATTCATTACAAAATAGTTCATGAAGAAAACTAGTAAAAACTCCCATAGCTGGTCCTCACTCCGACTCTAGCATCCACACGCTCTCCTACATCAACATCTGCTCCCATGTAACAGGTTACATGATCATTGCCAAACACACACAGATAGGGCGAGCTCAAATACAAGAAGGACAATTACAACATGACATAATTAAAGCATTTCATAACCATAACTCATGTTAGACCCAATCCTCAATCCTCCACTTCCAAAAATTTTGTTGGACGCATCTTGATTCTACACCCTTTGATGAGTACATTGACCGATCTTTGCTACACGAGTGTCTACTCGCCCCTCTAACTATAGGCCACCACCTAATAGTCCACACGTGGGAATAAATTGCCATGACCACAATCCGCGACACCAAGTGGAGTTCCCCAAAATGAACCACAGTCCATAGTTGTCCCCAGACTACCAAACTCTATCAGTTACAATGAAAAGGGCAATCTTTTGGAACCTCACCGTACGAGCCACTATCTCCCACACTTCACTGGACTTCCAAACCCACCAAGCTACAACCTCGAGTGGCCACGTGTTCCCCGAATACAAGTTACACTCGTAACTGGGCCCCTAGCAAAGCATCGCATCATGACCTCCATCCAAAGAAGTGTAGAAATCCTCCTCGCGGTCCAACTTTGAACCCAAAACTGTCTAGTGCACCTCTCGCGTCGCTAGGTGGAACTTGGATCTAGACTGCCTAGCAGATACCTCACGCCGCTAAGCGCCATACGCTTTCTAGAGCCTCTACCAAATCTTTTCTGCCTGGCAGGATCACATTTTCTGCTAGGCGCCATGCGTTCCAAGCTTATCTGGTTTTCCCTTATCACCTGGCAGCACACCCCAAGCCACTAGACGCCACACCAGTAGCATCACTACTACTGGTTTTTGGCACTTTGAAGTAAGTTCCAAAGAACCCCAAGCACTATACATACAATCTATAACATGTAATATGCTTATCCAGTCATAATCACATGACTGGGTCATAGTCCAACACAATCGTGAAAAACCAAACAATATACAAAAGCAGGAAGAATACATAACCATTGCCCCAAAATATCGCACAGACAATAAAATAATAATAATGATAATAGTAAAAAAAAACAACAACTGTACTGCACCCAGGAGGCCTAACATGACTATAACCATGAAATTCGCGTACATAACCCCCAAAGGACACAAATAATCACTAGATAAGTCAAACAGACAAGAGTAAGCGGCCTAAGCTGCTTACTTCAGAAAATGAAACGAGGAGCTGATAGACTTAAAGCATTACTAGAAAAGCCCTAGGGCCTACAATGATCGAGTTAAGGGACCTGGACTAGGCCCAGGCCCACTTGCAGCCCAAACAAGGGCCCAACCCATGACGTGGCCAAACATAATTAATAATCTATAAATATGCATGGACCCCAACAATTAAAGGTACAATTCATTAATCCCTTAATCACAAGATTTGACTTTTTTTGAGAATTCTTTGCTGGCTTGATCGTCAGAGTCTTCTCCGCAGGTAACCCCTCTTGGGTCCAAACCGATCCAAGCTGAGACACTAGCAGATAACATATGCCAGCGGGAAGGAAGCCTACTAGGGAAATTGCAGAATTAGGTAAGGTGGCATTTGTGTCCGACATCTCTTATTTGTTCTCCGTAGGAACAACAACAATAACAATAATGATAAGAATAATAATAATAATAATAATAATAATAATAATAATAATAATAATAATAATAATAAAACAAAACAATACAAATAATAAAAAATAATAATGAAAATAATAATAAAATAAAATGAATCAATAATAGTAAAATATTAATGATAATAATAATAATAAAATAATAAAAATAAAATAAAGCAATAATAATAAATATTAATGATAATAAAATCATAAATAAAATAAAATAGTGATAATAATACAAATAAGAATAGTAATAATAAAAAAGATAAAGATAATTATAAAATAAAATAAAATGAAAATAATAATAATAATAATGTACTATGACTTGGATAACTATACGGCCAAAACCGCATGGGTATAGTCCCACAATAGAAACAATATATGGATAATCAGCTAAAACAAGACCACATAGCGGCAAAGCCGCTTGATATAAAGTGTCATGTTGAATGTAAGGCCGTTAACTTCGAACTTAGGCCTCTCACAGATGCTCAGAACTTGGGCCCAACCCAAGTCCATAGAGATCTTGGGTGTTGGCCCAAATTGGCTTAAAAAAGGGCCCAACCCATAAGAAGGGGCAAACTCATTTAATGACTCTATAAATACGAGTGGACCCCAACAATTAAAGGTACCCTTTCATTAATTCCCTAATATGAGATTTGAATTTTGAGAGCCCTTTGTTGACTTGATCATCGGAGCCTTTTCTGCAAGTAACCTCTTAAGGGTCCAAACTGCCTATGTAGGAGACGACATGTACAAGTTGAGAAGGAGCAAGTTCGAGAGGTCAAGGATTGAGGTAAGACATTATTCATGTCTAGGCATTTCAACGGGGCGGGTAGGGTACGAGTAGTAGCTCTCCCGTACCTATATCCGTCAGGTATCCATTATGCGGGAACTCGCATATTTTTTTCATATCCGCAGATGGCATATGCAAGCCGAGGAGGAGCCAACTAGAGAGGTTGAGGATTGAGGTAAGACAATATTTGTGTCCTTAACATCTCTTATTTGTTTCCGCAGGAATAATTGGCGCCCACCGTGGGGCACGAAGAGATACTTTACTAAGCAATCCACATACTATTGAGAATGGTTTCCACCAGTAGCAGAGCTGGAGTTGTGAAACACCCTGAGACAGGTCTTGCGGCGCCTACTAACGTCATCCCGGACTTGGCCACCATCCTTGAAGGCCAAGCCAAGATGCAACAAGAGCTCATTGACCTGAGAAAGCGCAATACTGATGAGATGGAAACGCTCAGGCAAGAGAACTCGAGGCTGAGAAGAAATATCGAGGTTGACCCTACCCAAAAAGGGAAAGGCAAGGAATCGTCAAAAGCCCCCAACTCCCCAGCCTACCAACACAACAAGGAGGAAAGTGAATACAATCCCACTCTTCACACCTTCACCATCACTCAATAAACACCCATCATCTCTACCCATCACACAAACATTCATCTTCCACCCACCATCCCCAGGCACCCCGCAACAACCACCCCTGTTGCCACCCTCCCCACCCTCCCCACCCTCCCCACCACCCATATCCCACCTCATCACTTCACCACTACCTTTCCTACCCTTATCCACAATCCCATTCCACCACACCCATTACCACCCCAACCACCCAGACGTCGCCACCCTTTCATTGACGCTATCACCAACACACCTCTCCCCGTCCAATGGTAACCCTTCACACTGGACTGTTATACAAGAGAAATCGACCCCGACGAGCACCTCAAAATATACATAGCCAACCTCACCCTCTATACATCCCATGATGTCGTTTTCTGTAAAGTTTTTCCTACCACCCTCAAAGGCCCTACCCTTGAATGGTTCACCACCCTTCCCCCACACTCTATTGACTCCTTGGACACACTCTCCCACATGTTTACCACCCACTTCGCTGGAAGCCGCCTACATCAAACCACAACCCTATCCATTCTTAGCATCAGACAAGAACAAGAGGAGACGCTGCGTGCTTTCATCGACCGCTTTCGCAAAGTCATCCTCCACACACTCAACCTCAATCAAGAAATGATTCTGCAGTGTATGGCTCTCACCCTCAATGCACGAACTCAAGCTCCGTGTCGCGGATTACATCTGCATGGAAGAAATGTAGAACCTCAACACCAAGTTCTGCAATGCAAAGCGCTCCAAGACAAAATCAAAGATTTGGTTCGCGCTGGCCACTTCCGTCGTTTTCTCCGTAAAGACGGACCCCCACATCCATCATGGTCCGACAACCGACATCCCCCTCGCAATACTTGACACGATCATTGCACCAATCAACCCAACCGCCAAGAACCGCAACCTGCCCGCACTGAGATCAACCCGATTGATCCCCTCCTTCGCGGCACAATCAATACTATCTCAGGAGGCTTTGTCAGTGGCGGCTCCACCTCATATGATTGTCATCGTTTAAGTTCCCCACCCTTACCACAAGTAAGCGGCCTGAGTTGCACACCCTTTATCTGATTTTAATCGTTTAAGTTCCCCACCCTTACCACAAGTAAGCGGCCTGGGTCGAACACCCTTTATCTGATTTTAATCGTTTAAGTTCCCCACCTTTACCACAAGTAAGCGGCCTAGGTCGAACACCCTCTATCTAATTTTAACCGCTTAAGTTTCCTTACTATTTACCACAAGTAAACGGCCTAGAACGCATACTACGACTATTATAACGATTCATGCGTAAATTTAACCTGTTTTCATGCGCAAAATACCACAACATTTAAATTCCATCATACCCATATCATCATCATTCTAGTAAACACGCTCCTACAATATAAATTGTCGGTATCAATCAAACAACAAATATACCGCAAACATTATAAGCGTATGAACATGAAAGTAAAGCAATGTACGAATTATTACAGACTTAGGCTTAAAATCAAATAGGAAACATAAAACACTAGTCCTAAGCTGCTTTTTCATCAACACCTTCCACGACCACGACTTCTTTAACATTTAGATCTTCGTCAACCACCATCTTCCTCGACCTCGCTTATAAGTTGACCGTCAACTACATCTTTATTCACATAAAATCTAGAGTTTGACACGTCCACGTCCTTATAAAAGAAGGCCGCCTGCCGCAAACCTTTTTGGAAACCATTAATATGCTCTTGAACGATATAGCCCTTCAGGTCCTCGAACTCAGTCTTTAGGCCTTCATGTTTTTCTTTCAACTCGTCATAGTCAGCCTCCAAATCAACAATCCTTCCCTTTAACATCCTCTTCGACTCCAAGCACCGGACTTTCCAGGTACCCAGCCTCTTCTTTGCTCCAGCCATTCCTCTCTTTCTTTTTCCTAGTCCGCTGTTTCCTCGACATGTTTATCCACTTGGCCTTGCAATTCCTCTATCTTTGACCGATTGCCCTCCTTCAACTCTCTTTGAAACAGAGTCCCAACTCTTCGTCCCAAAATCAAGGCTTTGCTATCACTAGTGCAGTTTTGGGATTTTAACTCGCGTTATATGCCTCGGTTATTATAAAACCGAAGCATAAAATGGTGCGGTGGCATCTTTGTAATTATTGTCAACTTTTCTACCCTGGTTCACCCCAAACCCGAAGCAGAATATGGGTTTTTGCTTCAGTTAATGAAAACCCGGTGCCAAAAGGCCTTATGGGCTTCAGTTTTATAGGCCCGAAGCAATAATGCCACATGGAGAATGTAATTTGGCCTCGGGTGGCTATTGAACCGAGGCCATATGGCAAATTAGGGATTTCAAAAATGCGATTGCACAGTTCTTTCTCTTCTATGTTGAGTACCTCTTTGCGCCTCTCTCTTTTCCTCCATCCACGCTGCACCGTCCAGCCTGGTTCAACGATAGAGATCTGTGAGTGGTCTGTTGGAGATCAACGCGGTGGACTCCGACACGGAGGAGGGCGGTGTTGTCGCGACCCTTGGACGAGAGGCAGCAGAGTTGGCTCCTGGTCCCGGTGAACAGAAGAAGAAGAAGAAGAAGAAGTGATGTCTTAGAGGGGGAACACAACAGTGAACTGGTTCACCACAAACCAACAACCCATGCACCTTCAGAAAAAAAAAAACAACCATAACGCAGATCAAACCCTAAATCGCGAGTTCAACACTTCGTCATTCCACCTCGTAAGCTATCATCAGAGTTGCACAAACCACTGCGTTAGATTTGAAATGCAATTAAACAACCAGTAGCCAACAACGAACCAGTAGCTCCACCATCGACCACCACACACGAAACTCACCGTGCAAAACGCCGAAACAGATCCCGCCAAGGAAGAAGATGTGGGTGTACGTGGTTATGTGTTCTTCGTTTCCCCTCTGTTCCAATTTTTGAAAGTCACCAAATAGCAAGTAGCCACGGCTACTGCCATGCTACGCCTTGCCATGTGCAGTGATACAAATATTTAACATTTCCTTTTTAATGCCAAAACTCAAAAACATAACAAAGTATGAAGATTTGATTATCTTTCTTGCATGGACGAGGAAGTGAACACCGGAAGTGAACTCACGAGGTTTTGGGTTACATATGACCTCGGTCCACACCCGAGACCATAAGCCGACCCTTTTTGCCTCACCTTAATATGCTTCGGTTCCAAAACCGGGGTAGAAACGCAAAATTAACCGAGGCCAAATCCTCTTTCTGTACTGGTGTATTAAACTCTAGCATAGCCTCCGACAAATTAATATCTATAAGTTAAGCTTCAGGTTTCTTAGCACCGCTAGAAAATCCCGGCCCTAACATGGCATCCCTCACCCTCTTAACATCCTTCCCTCCACCATGCTTAGTGGCCAGCTCCGCTTTTCTTTTGGATCCCACGTGCACGTGCACTTCAACCAACGATTCTTGTAAATTAGGAACTTTAGTGCTCCTAGCAGCCTTCGCCTTCACTGCTTTCTCCTTCCTCGGAGCTTGAAAAAGGTTCAAGTTCTTCTTCCCAACCCGTGCCATGATTAAAACTCTTTGGCACATTAGCTTACCCTTCTTCTATGTTGTTGTCTTCTGTTGCTTGTCACGATGATCACCTATTCGATAAGAGCATGTGGTTACAGTTTCAAAGGCAGCTCTGGAAGATGAGGAGCCATCAATTAGGTTGGTGGAAGGTTTCAGTTGGAGTTGTTATAAGTGGTTAGTCTATGTATAGAGCTAAATTGATTTTTAGTTAGTTTGTATAAATGTTATATTTTTATAGTCCTATCTTTTAATATACTTTATGTATTAGTACGTAAAAAATCTACACTAATAAATTTGTATGTATTAAATTTTGATTTAATTTAATTTTAAATTATTGACAAATTTATATATTTTCAATAAATTTGTGTGGTTTACTATGTATTAAAAAATTGTATACTTTTAATTTAGTATATTTAGTTTAATTAGTTATTGTCGTATGTTTGGGGGTGGCAATGTGGGCCGGCCTGGCCCGTTTAGGTCCGGGCCGCACAATGCGGGTTGGCCCGCCCCGTCCCGCACACTTTATACGGGCTGAAAACCCTAGCTCGTCCCGCGGGCCACTTTTTTTTTAATTTATATGATAAAACTTTCAATGTTTAAAAATTGGGAAACTTTAAGAAGTTCACAAAATTAAGTAAAGACTTTGGGGAACTAGATGATAAATTAATAATTCAACATTTTCATCATATTCATACTATGACATACACAATGTATTCTTTAAATTTTAGCACATTAAAAATTACATAATACTTGTCTTTTCCTGTTATACAAGAATTTGAAACGTTAATGCAAAAGTCCATAAAAGAAGTAATTAATATAGACAAGTGCAAGTTTTTTTTCTTTTTAAATTTATGCGGGCCGTGGGCCTATGCGTGTAACACCCGAATTTAAATAATAATATAATTAAATGAAATCTTACACCGGATAATATAAAGAGCCAAGTTGCGGAGTATAAAGTCACTCCTTACGGTTATCCAAGATACTTAAAGGGAAGTACTAAGGCTCACTACGATGCCTATAACCCAAAAGGAGTAGAAGATAGACAGTATTCGAAATAAAGTCCTAGGGGCAATACAACACACGGCCTTAGCCCTAAATGAAAGCTCAAATCAGCGAGATCCAACCCGGATAGACTATACAGCGGAATCACCATTTCCCTGTTGACCACGGGGAGTTCTCACATCTGTTCACATGAATAAATTGATGATCATCACAAAAGGAGAAGAACCACATACAAGACAACCAAACAAGCAAACAGGGTAAGCTAGAGTAGAAACAGTTTATCAAGCAGTCACATGTTATTACACAATCCAAAATAGTATTCATGAACCAATCATGTTATGACTTCTCAAGCAATACACTAGACTCAGACTCGACTCATCCGGATTACATATAATCAGGTTGGATTCAGCGGATGCTTGCACTTGTGGTGGATTACCCTGTTCACCCCAAGCTACTCACCCTCGAGCTGCTCACCCCCAAGCTAAGTGTTACAAGTGTTACAATGTTTCAATCCCCAACACACAAGGTTAGCCCTTAATGAGTTTCAGGTCTCCTACTACTCTCACCACGAGAGTCAGTCTGCTCTAAGTGAGACTAACTGACTCTTTAGAATGTCAGGATGCAACCTTACTTTGAATCCTTACCAAATTATATAGATGAGGCATTACCATGGACTCCCACTAACAGGGGCCACGAAGTTACGTCCCGACCACTGAAGCACCACCAGGAAGTCTCACATAGAGACTCGTGGATTTACGTACTGACAACATACCAATCACATTCCAAACAAACAAATAATATTGATCATGCATTTAATACCTCACGACATCCTTTGTAACCCATCATCATTCATATTCCATGTTGATTTCTAACCATCCCATTCTTCCCAATTCGGGGATATAGAACTTCACCTCATACCAATACCATGCCATCAATGTAACATTATTATTCATATCGAATTCATGACCACATATATAACCACCCATTTCATTGAAATCGCATGCCAAGATTTATCCAAGTTCATCATTCACAATTCATGAATCACATCACTCATGCGAATTCATTCATCTCATACTTTATAAATGCATACCAAGACATACATATATCACAAAATAGTATTCATCCCAAATAAATGAGTGCCAACATTTAAGTACCTGCAATTCCATACAATCAAGCACAACCCAACAACCATAATTTCTTACAAGAAAATTTATTATCACAAAACCAAAATCATTGCAGTAATGCGTGACACATTTCTCAAGGTACAAACATCTAATCCACGATCCAACCGGTTAAACCATAAAATAGCATGTTATGAACCAATTGTCAAAATTTGAGCTCAATCCAACGTTTAATGAGTCGAGAAAGTCAATTTTACTAAAACTGCGCATATTAGAAAAATACACAATCGCCTAGCGACCGAAGGCACTCGTCCAACGATTGTGCGACGCATCAGAATACGAGAAATAACGTCAAATATCACAATTTCATGAACATTTGAACCCCTAACTCAGAAATATACCAAAAACTAACGTTTTCCCCAATCTCTTCTCATATTTCACAAAACATTATTCGTATAAAATAGAAATAACGTGAAACCCTAGCTTCCCTTACCTGGAAAGGGTTTAGCAGAGGATTTTGACACCATAGTAGTGAGTACAACAGCTCTAAGAACAATTTAGGGAGCTGGAAAATAGTGGAACCATTCAAAATGGGTTACCAAGGTGAACCCTAGCTAGACTCAAGACTACAAAGCTGAAAACAAAGAAGACACGGGGAAAAATTACTTACGTGAGCAAAAACAATGGAGTTGCGTAAGCTCGAAGAGGGAAATGTCCAAACCCTAGCAGAACTTTTGTTAGAAGGGAAAGAGGGTAAGAGCACTGTCTTTGCAAAGTGTGGCAGAATGAGAGGGGTTAGGCTGCCTTAGGGGTTTTGGACACCCTATGGGCTAGCCCTAGGCCCAACTAATTTGGGGCAACCCTTTCTAAATTAGGACAGAAATAAAAAGAGGGTTTCATAATGCGGACCTGCGGGCTCACTACCCTGGCCCACCCCGCATTTTTTCCGCGGGCTTACGGGCTGGCCCGACGGACCAAGCCCTAATTGACATCCCTACGTATGTTGCAAGAGACTCTAGCTACCGGTATTTTCCTGTAGTATATATTAAATGTAAAAAGTCATGACAGTAACTTTAGAGTTATTTAAAATTATAAATTACAAAATTATGAATAAATAAATTATAAAATTATAAATTACAAAATCATAAAACTATAAAATTATAAAATTATATATTTAGAGAATTAAGAAATCATAAAATTATAAAATTTAATCTTAAATAGTATTGAAAATTATAAAGAAATACTTATTTATATATTGAATGTAAAACTATTAAATAAAATTATACTAGTACAATAATTCATGTGCTGGTTATAACTCATTTATAATATGAAAGTTTTTATATTATTATATTCCTAACACATGCTAACTTTATAAAAATATATTAATTTTATATGTGTGTACAATTTAAATAACTATGAAGTGGGTCTACAAATGATTAATTGAAAACAATGAATTGTAGATATAGACAAAAGATGAATAAGGTACAAGGAAACTTTAAAAGAAGAAATCATAGCAATAACACTCGACATTCATACTTCACAGGTCAGGACATATTTCAATATCAGCTTTTATATTCCTCTTCCATGGTTAAAAACAAAATAAAATCATGCAAATAGATTGAGTTGGTATAAGAGTAATACTTTGATTATTTAATTATAATATGAAAATTTAATTATCTTTTAAAATAATACAATCTTATCCATGTTAACAAATAACCCTTTTAACTAATTTAATTAATTTGTGAATTGGACAGCTAAAAGATGGTATGTGCTTTTCTTTTTTTGATTTCTAGATTGCTTTCTGAATTTTAGTACATATCTCTTTTTTGAAAGGCCCAAAATTAGAGTACTTGCATTCTTGGTCTGCATGGTAATAGCTTTAGCTGTTTCTCTGTTGGTCCGGGTTCAAATGCAGGTGCAGGAAGAAAAGAAAAAAGAAATATGCCATATTCTAATGAGGTACTTTATAATACCTCTCTTTTTACGTTCTTAGTCTCAATATCATTATAATTCCCTTTTAGGCTTTTTCTAATGGAAAACTTTTTCTTTTTCATTCTCCTTTTTCTCCAAATCTCAACATTTTTTTAGAAGTAGAACAAATATGAATTTCAACACAAGACAAGTAATTATGTACTGAAGGAGGAGTAGTGTTATTTCCAAAATGTTTCTATTAAAAATGTAATATATTTTATTCATGTTTTTGGTTATTGATTTTTCATTCTAAACATTAAAAAAATTCTTGAAAAGTTTGATTATTAAAGTTATGAAAAAGTATACTTCAAAACATGTAGTCCATAATTCTATAATATCCATTGTCAAAAAATCACGTATGATTTAATAGTGTTATAAGTCTCATAAGAAAATATTAAAAATAGATGATTCTTTTTGCAAATGTAGAAATTGAAGACAAGTGAAACAAATAACATAACATTGAATAATAAGACAAGCATCTACGAGACTCGTAGATAGTTTGATAGAGGCATTGTTAGGGTCGGCATAAGGCTTTTTGGAGCAGTTGATGAAATCATACCCAAGACCTTCAAAGAGATCTTTGATTAGCTTCGGATCGTAGAATAGGAACTCTTTTTTTGCAATTTTTGTAATGTTTATGTTTGGGTCGTATTGGACTGTTAGTCGTGTTGGCCTTTTTTGGTGTATTGGACTGTTGTAATGTTTTGTTCTAGTATAATCAACCGATTGAAACAGAAAAATAGTCGACTGAAATACTGGGAAAAATGCAGAAATATGAATTTGATTTTAAACCAGGAACAATGCACAAGAATGATCAAGATAGGTTCCAAATGATTATGTAAACATGTGCAATGTTGCAAATGCTATGAAAACATGCAAGAACATGAAAAAGATGATTAAAGCACAAGTTCTTTAAACTTTAAAATGAAAAAGTAAGAGAGAAAGGATAGAGAAGAGAGGACACCACGAGATTTTTATACTGGTTCACTCGAACTTGAGCTACATCCAGTTTGTCAAGACAACCTGAGCTTGACTTTGCACTATTTCAAAAGATTTACAAAGTATCCACCCTTACACTTCCAAAATATGCAAAAAACACAACAAAAGACTCTTGAATCACACAAGAATCACACCAGCACAGCAAGAACCCTCTTGCAGACCTGGAAAACCACCAAGCACACACACAAAGCTTGAGAAAGATCAAACCTCAGTGGTAGCATAGCCCATCCTACCACAATCCACTTTCTCCAAGCTTCAAACCAAGCCAAAAGCTCCAAGAATTGATCCAAGATCAATCTTCAACAGTTGCAACATGTATGATCACGAAGGAGAGAGTTTCCACAAGTTTCAAGAACAAATTCATGCTCTAAAATGATCAACTTACCTCTTTTTTGAAAATCACAACTTTTATAGTCAAACTGTTACGAAATTCAACAGGTTGATTTTCAAATCTATCAATTGATTTTACTTGACTTAGTGAAATCAGTTGATTAAAAACTAAATCAACTGATTGAATTTGTTGCAATTTAAGACTATTGTAGCCAACCTTTTAACCTGTTAAAAAGTCATTCAACAGATTAAAAGAGACATTTTAACCTGTTGAAAAACCATTCAACAAATTAAAAACACAATAAAGACCAAACTACATCTAATTAATGCTATAAGGTCTACAACATGAATTACAAACTACAAATACACTTTCTTAATGATATAACTACATGGAGAGCACACGTTCCAGCCTTGATCAACATAGTTATCATCAAATCTCCTTTCCTTCATCAATGTAGGCTTCATTCCAATGGTAATGAAGCAAACCACCTTGGCTTCACATGTCAACAATCTCCCCCTGATTTGATGAAGCCAACCTCTATTTCCTTTCATCTATCTTCTTCTATCTTTCATTGCAAATGCTTCCATTTGTTGGATACCATTAAATTGATGAAGTGACACATTAGTTTGAAGCTTGTGAACCTGAAAGACATTTACAGTAGTAATACACACAAGCTAGCAAGTATACAAATGTGATCATGCTCCCCCGATCAATAATATGGGTTCAAATTCAGATTTGATTATTGATTCCAATTTTAAAGCTTAGTTCAATGCTTAGTTTAATTGGTTTCTAATTTTCCAATTTTTCTCCCCCTTTGGATTCATCAAACAGAACAAAGGCATAAAGATAACAAGCATTTCATATCATTTCATTAATACTGGAAGGGAATACAACCAACAGAAACTGAAAACAGAGAACAAATGCATAAAGCTGACACAATCAGTCGATTGAAATGAAAAATAACCAACTGAAACTAACAGAGCTGAAACTGAAAAAGCACAAACACATGTATGCAATGCATGATCCTAAACAACCACCACACTCAATCATCCTAAGGATCATTTATAGTCTGGAATGAGTTCAACATATCATGGATATCGTGAATTTGGCCATCCAATGCATTGAACCTCTCATTGCAATAGTTGTGATGTGCATGTTGGGACACATTGAGCTCATGCAGCTGGTTCAACACCATCCTCTCAAAATGTGAGTACACAGGGCCTCTATCATCTGGAGGGTTGTAGGGAATTAAGTCCATGGGTCCAGCACATATGGAAGCCTAAAATCCGTGAGCCTCTTGGCCTTGAGCATGTGATCACGAATCACATAGATCCAATCCACTTCGATGCTGTTTTGAATGCAGTACATGAGTATCAAATCTCCCTCATTCAATGTTGAATGGTTCCTACCACGTGGAACTATGATTTTTGTGACTATCATAGCAAGAAGCCTTTGATCCACCTTGAGACCACCAACATGGAAGTGCTTGATTAGTAGGATTCCTCAAGCATTGGCCATAATATTGCATCTTGTTGAATTCTGGAATAGCCCCAGTTTCACCTTTTCTCACTTGCACACCTCTTGGCTTGAGTCCAACCACATCTTTCCAAGCTCTCTTGTTGATCTCCATTTGAACACCCTTGATGCTGGAAATTAGGACATCATTTTTGAACTCTAAGTTGGTGAAAAACACCTTCACCAAGTCTGGATAGATTTTCTCTGAAAGTTCAAGGAAGGACTTCAAATTTTGATGCTTTAGTTGTTGGAATAGGCTCTCAAAGCCTTCAACCCTTAGCTAAGAGAACCTCAACACCTTAGGGATGCTGATATGCTTCCTATTCATCTCAATGAGGAACGCTTGAATGTTGTCCTCATGATCCTCAAACCATGCTTCAATTCTTCCATAGCTTTCATGATTTTGAGACCTTGGGGTAGGAGGAGTGGAGTGCTCATCATCAGATTGGATAGCTCTTTGGGAACGATGACGCATGATGAGTGTTGGTATGGCTGTTTCTAAGAGATGTATGATGCAAATGCAGCAATACAAGTGCAATATTTATAATTCAACAAGCTGATTTTCAGAAACAATTGATTAAATGGTGCATATTTTTCTAATTAATTCGTTTTAGGTTACCCAAATCAATTTAATGCAGTCCAAAACAATATCTCATGCATTCATGATGTTTTGAATGTGTTTTTATGAGAGAATCAATCAGTTTAGATCATGTGAGCTGCATGCACATTGGAATTGTACACCAGAATGCTTTTTGGTCAAACAAATCTGTAAAAGTAACACATGGATGGTGAAATGGGTAGTTAGGAGCAAATAGTACTTGACAAAAAGTTACTTTCTTTGACTGAGTCAGCTTAACAATTCAGTTCGTGAGTAAATGCACAGTTTAAGTAAAATTAACACGTTGAAAAACAGAATCAGTCGATTAAAACAACATCAGAGCATCATAGGTTAAAAACATAATCAGGTTAAGTAAAATTAGCTGACTGATTTTGAAAATCAGTCGATTGAAAATAGTAAAATTGAACTTAATTTTTCCAGATTCAGTTTTAATGAAATCAACATACTAAATTGTGAAAACATCAAATTAAAAATCATAGCAGATCAATTTTTTAGCATTCAGTTGCAGTTTAAATGATATAAACATGTTGAAATACATAATCAACAGGTTGACAGATCATGTTTTTGCAAACAGAGGCAGATTTAAGTGAAATCAACACGTTGAAATGCAAAATCAACAGGTTGAATATGACAGTTTTCAACTTTTGGATACAACAACAAATTTTTATGAAACCAATGCATGAATACATAAGATTAACATGCTACAAACAAATCAGACCATATTCTTGATGTCTAATATGCCTAGTTCAGTTCTTAACTTGTTAAACCTATCTCTAGCCAATGGTTTTCTAAACAAATCCGCCAATTGATTTTCAGTTTTAACAAATTTGATTTCACAATCTTCCTTTTGAACATGATCACGAATGAAATGATGCCTAATCTCTATATGCTTGGTTTTAGAATGTTGTATTGGATTCTTGGTTAAGTTGATTGCACTAGTATTATCACAATACAAAGGTACCTTGCTTAG
>Ga0214545_1000592_pt1 | contig 59454 bp, 31 predicted proteins | sample CNSS4metaG_FD_160064 | JGI IMG/M metagenome (GOLD analysis project Ga0214545, IMG submission 160064) | Root nodule microbial communities from cowpea collected in UCLA plant growth center, Los Angeles, California, USA - CNSS4 | ecosystem: Host-associated > Plants > Roots > Nodule | place: USA... | reverse complement strand
ATTATCACTTTGATTTTTCGAGAAACACCAGGTTTTTCTTGTATAATACTGATTCTAACTAATCTAATTACATTTTACAAGATAGCTTTAAACACTACAACACATGGTCTTCATATTGGCTTCCAGATGGCTTTCATGACTTCTTTTATCATCATCAAAATCTTGCTTCAGCATTTAGGCTTATATTGCTTTTGCCAACACTATTCTCGAGACAATCCTCAAGAAAGATAGCACCAAGGATATATGGGATTCTATGAAGACAAAATACCAAGGTTCAACGTGAGTTAAGCGAGCTCAATTGCAGGCATTAAGGAAGGATTTTGAAACGCTCCATATGAAGGATGGAGAAATGGTAAATGACTACTTCGCACGGACACTAACAATTGCGAACAGAATGAAGGCTAATGGTGAAAACAAAGGTGACACAGAAATCGTTGAAAAAATATTACGATCTATGACTCCAAAATTCAACTATGTGGTATGCTCAATTGAGGAAGCACAAGACACTAACAAACTGTCTATAGACGAATTGCAAAGCAGTTTGCTAGTACACGAGCAAAGGACGAGTAGCCCAGAAGAGGAACAAGCTTTGAAGGTGACATATGGGGAAACTTCTAATCTAGGAAGAGGTCGTAGTGGCTACCAAGGATGCGATCGAGGACGCAGAAGGTCAAATTTCGACAAATCCACTGTTGAGTGCTTCAATTGTCACAAACTAGGGCACTTCTAATGGGAATGTCAAAGTAAAGAAAGCAATTATACCAAGACTTCCGAAGAAAGGTTGGTCATGGCTCAGGTTGAAACTGAATCATTCCAGATTGATGATTGGTTTCTTGACTCTAGTTGCAGCAATCATATGTGCAATAAAAAAGAATATTTTGTAGATCTCAATGAAAAGTTTGCAGACAATGTAAAGTTAGGCAACAACGCAATCCTGGTGGTAAAAGGAAAAGGAAAAGGAAATGTGCAACTACAGATTAATAATCAAATACAGGTACTTACTGAAGTGTTTTATGTGCCTGATTTGAAAAATAATTTGCTAAGTGTTGGACAACTTCAAGAGAAGGGTTTAGTTGTGCTTATTCAACATAATATAGTTGTAAGGTTTATCATCCCGAAAAGGGCATTATCATGAAATCTACAATGTCTTCCAATCGAATGTTTAAAATTGCAGCATTATCTCTAGCATTTGGTATGACTTGCTTTAATACAATAATTTAAGATGTTGGTCAATTATGGCATTACCGTTATGGTCATTTGGGTTTCAATGGGCTTAATACTCTACAACAGAAAGAAATGGTAGTGGGTTTGCCGCACTTGAAAAAACCTTCAAGAGTGTGCAAGGAGTGTTTGAATGGGAAGCAACAACGAGATCCATTTCCCAAGAGGAGTGCTTGGAAAGCTGAATTGCCATTACAACCGGTTCACTCTGATCTATGTGGTCCTATTAACATAATTTCCAACAACAATAAGAGGTACTTTATTTCTTTCATTGATGATTGTACTAGAAAGACCTGAATCTATTTGTTACATGAAAAATCAGAAGCATTCAAGTTCTTTAAAGAATTTAAAGCCACATTTGAACGCGAAGTGAGTTTGCAAATTAAAGGTCTTCGAACATATCGTGGAGGTGAATTCACCTCATCAGAATTGTCAAGTTTTTGTGTTGAAAATGGGATAAGAAGACAACTTACGACTCCGTATTCACCTCAGCAAAATGGTGCTGCTGAGTGAAAGAATCGTACCATTATGAATATGGTTCGAAGCATGATGATCGCAAAATGTATTTCAAAGAGATTTTTGCCATAAGCGGTTTCATGTTCTTAATAGAAGTCCAACACTACCAATTCAGAACAAGACACCAGAGGAAGCTTGGAGTGGCAAAAAGCCTTCTGTAGCGTACTTTAAAGTCTTTGGATGTGTAGCTCACATCCATGTGGGACATAATTTGCGAACTAAATTGGATTCACGTAGTGTCGCATGTGTTTTATTTGGAGTCAGTGAAGAATAAAGGCATATCGACTCTATAATCCCACTGATAGAAAAATAATTATAAGTCGAGATGTTGTCTTTGACGAGGATGAATGCTAGAATTGGGACGATGAATTCACAAATTCAATTCGATCAGAATTAGATTGGAATGACAACAAAAGTGATGTTGAAAGGGATAAAGATCCAGAGGAAGAAATAGAAGATGAAGTGACCCAACAAGATGATGCTCGTGAACAACACCAAGTTCCAAGTAGGCAACACACTCAACCTTTTTGGATGCAAGATTATGTCACTGGTGAAGGGTTGTCTGATGATGATTATGAATCACATTTGACTCTTAGCAATGACAATGATCCTGTCCACTATGATGAAGCCGCAAAGAATCCAATTTGGAGAAAAGCCATGCAAGAAGAAATTGATGCTATAGAAAGAAATGATACGTGGTATTTAACTGAACTTCCCGCAGGTGCTAAAAAGATTGGGGTTAAACGTTTGGTGGGTAGATATACTCAAGAATATGGAGTTGATTACAAGGAGGTATTTGCTCCTATGGCTCGGATGGAAACCATCTGATTGGTCATTGCTATAGCTGCCCACCATGGATGGCCCATGTACTAGATGGATATTAAATCTGCCTTCTTGCATGGAGAATTAACAAAAGATGTTTTTGTTGACCAACCACAAGGATTCGAAAACGTGGGGGAAGAAGAAAAAGTCTATAAGCTGAATCGTGCTTTATATGGCTTAAAACAGGCCCCTCTGACTTGGTACAATCGCATTAAAAGCTATTTTCAAAGTTGTGGATTTAAAAAATGTGAGCATGAACCCACTTTATTCACTAAGGTGGAGGAGAACAATATTATAGTGGTAAGTTTGTATGTGGATGATTTGATTTACACAAGGAATGACGTCGAGTTGATGATGAAGTTCAAGAAATCAATGCAATCAGAATTTGCTATGACAGACATGGGAAAAATTAAATTCTTTCTCGGCCTTGAAGCAATACAAAAAGATGATGGTATTTTTTTGTGTCAAAAGAAGTATGTGATAGATCTTCTACGGAGATTTGGAATGAGCAATTCAAACTGTGCGCATAATCCAATGGTTTCTGGAAGCAAGTTAGGCAAGGATGAAGAAGGAAAAGGAGTTGATAAAACTCTCTACCAACAGATGGTCGGTAGTTAATGTACGCAGCCGCCACACGACCCGATATCATGTATAGTGTAAGTCAAGTTAGTCGATTTATGGGACAACCAAAAGAGGTTCATCTTCATGCCACAAAGCGAATCATCCGATATCTCAAAGTAACTTTTGAACTTGGCTTGTTTTATCAACGAAATGGAAGCAAAGGTTTGATCGGTTATACGGATAGTAATTATGCCAATGACATTGAAGACAGAAAAAGCATATCAGGCTATGTATTCATGATGAGTGAGGCTGCTATCTCATGGAGTTCGAAGAAGCAACCTGTGGTGAGTCTATCGACAACCGAAGCTGAATTTAGAGCAGCAACTACTAGTTCTTGCCAAGCTGTGTGGCTCCGAAGAATACTTGAGGTAGTGAGGAGAAGTCAAACAAGCCCTACTGTTATCTACTGTGATAATAGTTCTACCATAAAGTTGTCAAAGAATCCAATTATGCATGGGAGGAGTAAACATATCGAACGTACGTTTTCATTTTCTGAGGGATCTTACAAAAAATGAAACTGTTGAGCTGCAACATTGTAATTCGCAAGAACAAATAGCCGATATCATGACCAAACCAATTAAGTTGGAAGACTTTGTTCGAATGCAGAGTAAGTTAGGAGTTATTGCAAATGTAAACTGAATATGTGTGATGATTCAGTTTAAGGGTGGAAATATTAGATATTTTTGAAGAAAACTCTAACCATTGCTAGAATAGTGGGGGAGGTTGTTAGCTTTAAATAAGTTTTCTAGTCTGTTTCCGTGGATAGTTGCTAAATATCAGCAGGGTAATTAATATTGAGTCAGTTATCTTTTTAAAGTTAGCTATATATATATATATATATATATATATATATATATATATTTATATAATACGTGAATAAAGTACGATGGTCATTTCATTCAATATGAACATCTTAGCATCTTTTTTCTCTGTTACAGTTCGAGCATTAGTTTTTCTGAAAAAAAAAACTCCACTTACGCCTAACTCATTCCAAGAAATTTAGTTGTAACTATTAACTTTTTCATATAAAAAACAGTTCATATAAGATTTATGCATTAACAACTTTTTATATACTTTACTTTATCTCTTAATTTTTTTTTTGAAGAATAATTCTCATAATATATATAAAACGAACCGTTTTAAAAAATTGTAATAAGAGAGGATGTTCTTTTTCTTTTCTTTTAATATGTCGTTATTCTATTGAGGATTTAACTAAAATAAAAGGTACCAAAATTGAAAAGTTTTTGTGATAAAACAGGAATGTTATTCGTAGAGTGATAATAGTTTCGGATTAAACTATGAATATTAAGTCTAAAAATCTTAATGCATAGAACTTTTATTTATTCAAATCTTTTTTCTTTAGGTCACTCAATTGGGTTTTGTTGCTTAGAAATCAATATAAGTAAAAATAATGGGAATAATTGTTCATAAAGATAAATGTCTAGCCGAATAGAAATCGTATCAAAACTCAACTGAATCAGACATTCAATATAATATTCAGTACGAAACCAACCTCAACGTAAAAAGTTTATACAGATCCATTTTCTATTTATTTTTTAAATACTAGCGAAGAATTCCAATGAATATACGGATGAATAATGTGAGTGGTTAAATGATGCTAGAAACATTTGTAGTAGTGGTTTATACGACATTGTAATGCCTAACGAAAAACAAAAGCAATATCCTATTTTTTCATTAAAAACAAATCGATTCCATCTTTACAAATTAGGTTGATGTTATAAAAAATGAAACATTTTCTTTTTTGTTTTATGAAACTAATTCATGTAGACCTGACTTGTTTGTCTGGGAAGGAAAAAGAAAAAAAAAAAAGGACATCACGAAGTAGACCTAACTTAAGTCTTTTTCTAGAAGGGAATCCAAAAACGTTTAGGGACCACTATTTTTGTCCAGGTAAGAATATTTTTTATTTTCATAAACTCTAATTCTTTATACGTGGTTGAGTAAGTCATTGTGTTATAATACTAAACGAAATTATTTTTAATTAAAAATTTATGTAAATAAATAAAAGTTAACGTTAGTTAATTATTTAGTATTTTTTTGTCAGATTTGCGATGTTGTGTGCGTGATTCTAAAATTATAGAGATTAATTTGTTTGCATCAAATACTTAATATTCAGAAACATATATAATATTTTAATAATATATATAAATTAAATATTATTGGAGAAAATATACATACACGTAGTGAAAATTACTCTACAAATTCCATATGAACTCTTTTGTCTATCATAGAAAATGATCGTGTGCGGTTTCTTAGTTGTCTTCGTAAAGTGTCTCTAAATTCCCTATGTCAAATATATAAAATATATAATGTAATGTTCAAGGAAAAATCAATTATACAAAAATACATAAATACTTACTGCAGAAACGGGTCAACTATGGTGCAGTTAGTTAACACATGACAACGTGCTTGCAACTTTTCCTTTGTCGATAGAGTGAAATAAGTAAAAGATCCAACTGGTTTTCCAACTTGTGAAAATAATGTACTTACATTAGATGGAACAATATGAGGTCATCATTAACAGGACACAATCGATTAAATACAGTCTCAATTTCATTTAAATATCTAGAACAAAAAGTTAAAGCCTCTTCAGCCATGTATCTCTGACAATATCTGCTGAAGAGATTATTATCTGTGAAGTTTTACCAATTCTCACATGCATCAAGGGTCCAAATTTGTTGGTTAAGTTTCTGAGAGTTTGATGAGGAAGTGCCCCTACAAATTGGTCAATGTGCCAAGAAGAGGTAACTTCTATGGTCCTGGTGGCAAGTTTTTGAGGGACTTGTAAGGATTTGAAATGTTGTTAATGATGAACAATGCAAGGAGTATGCAAGCAAAGATGAAGAGGAGAGAGAATGGACTCTGAAGCTCCATGACGAGAAATGAAATGTTACACAAACATGTGTCAAATAGTAGGCTTATAAAGAAAGGAAATAATATTTTTATAACTAAATTTTGACAATTTTTTTTTTCTGATATCTTCTAAATAATTTTGAAAATTAAAAAATTAAAAAATTAAAAAAATAAAAATTAAAAAAGTCACTCTCACCAAACTTTACGAAAAAAAAAATGTCAAAAATATCATTCTTCAGTAAATAAGTGAGAAAATATTACTCTCTCTTTATAAAAAGTATGTCAAAATGTAGCTACGTCAACCTATCATTTTTCATTCTTTTATTAAAATACATGTCAAATCCACCTACCACTATCCATGATTGTGCAAGAAAATGTGATGCACGAAGGTTTTCTTTTTTTTAAAATAAAAAAAAAGTTTCTTGACCCCTCCCTATCATAAGATAAGTGTAAAAAAAAAGAAACACGTCATCGTAACTGTAAAGAAAAACGTGTAATAAATGAAATTCATCGTTTTTTAAATGAATGTAACTTTCTCAGCCCTTATATTATAAGTCTGTAAAGAAAACGCGGTGCACCATGAAATTGGAAGATTAAATTTTAAATTATGGATACTACTTCTAACGTCCCATTTAATTATTAAACGAAATTAAAATATGCGTCACACAAAATAGTCATATGGAGTAGTCCGGGATCCTTAACACAACTCCTACAACCTGAGCATACCACGATGCCAACGGGAAACCAGATACAAGTCTAACAAAGAGAGTAGAGTAGCAATGCATAAAGCGATACATGGGCCATAGCCCTAAAGAAATCATGAAGAAGATAAATCCAGTCCAAATGGCTAAGCAGCGAAATCTCCATTTCCTTGCTGACCACGAGAACCTCGCCCATCTGCTCCCATCAATCCAATTGATGATCATCGCAGGAAAGAACAGCCACATACCACACAACCATACAACAAACAAGGTAAGCTAAAACCAACAATATTCTCATCATACAGTCAAATATATTTCCATCATTCAATGTCCATACAACAACCAAGCATGTTATGACTTCCAATCGATACACTACGACTCGACTCGACTCATCCGGATATGTATAACTTGGTCGGATTTAGCGGATGCTCACACTTGTGGTGAATACCTCTGCTCACCCCTGAGCTATATGTCATAAGTATTACAATGAATCAATTTCCCTCACCACAAGGTTAGCCCATAATGAGTTTCAGGCCTCCTGCTACTCTCACCACGGGAGTCAGTCCGCTCTAGGTGAGACTAACTGACTCCTTAGAGCGTCAGGATGCAACCTTACCTTGAATCCTTACCGAGTTATACAGATGGGGCACCACCATGGACACCCACTAACAAGGGCCATGGAATTACGTCTCGACCACTGAAGCGCGATCCCGAAAGTCTAACCTAGAGACCCCTAAGGAATTATGCACTGACACATACAAACATAATCACACAGCCAAATAATATTCACCATGCATGTATACGTTATTTGTACCAACCTTTAAAGCCAACGCCTTTCATGTTTCAGGCCCAACTTATTTCATCTCATCATAAACCATCCATGTGCCAAGGATTTCCAAATCATATCGTTATCATGCCTCTTTCATACCAACCATTTCATTACAATCTCATGTGAAACTCATGCCAACCCATTATTCATAACTCATGACTTGCATCACTCAATCATGCTCATTCATATCAAACCTTTATCACAATACTCAAAACCAAGCAAGCATTATCCATACAAAGCCAAGAAAACAATCTCACATTACACTGTCTCGCCCAGCACCTCGCTTAGGCTGGAGGGTCTCGCTCAGGCAAGAAGTTCTCGCCCAGGCGAGCCCCCTTCGCCTAGGCGAGGGCTCAAAAAAGACAGCAGGAGCACCCGTGGGATCTCGCTTAGGCGAGACCTCTCTCGCCTGGGTGAGATGCTCGCTCGCTCAAAAAGCCGAGCTGGTCGCCTAGGCGACCTTTCACGCAAAAGTCCTGGGCGAGCTCCCTGTTCATCTCGCCTAGGCAAGACTGGCTCGCTTGGGCGAGATTAACAGGTCTCGCCACTATTCTCCTGTAACAGTCACCTGTTCGCACTCAAAAGGACAGTACACGACAGTTCACACATTCAACACAATCATACAACATCTAATAAACTCCAACCCAGCCATAAAACAATCAGGACTCAAACTCTAACTTCCTCGTACCTGGAAAAGTCTAGCGAAGACCCCGACTGTACGACCACGAGTACGACATCTCCAAGGATGAACTACAGGGCTGAGGTGAGAGTGGAACAGAACCAGCCAAATGGGGTTAACCAAGGCTCTTACAACAGATTACGAAAAGGTTACAAAAAGGGAACTAGCATGAACTCGAAGGTCACTTACAGGGAGTAACGGAACTTCCTGGCTCAACATAACAGCGGAGGCAAAACCCTAGCAGAGGGGTTGACGGCTGCAACTCAAGATTCTGTGAAAAGAGTGGAAAGTGAGACTTAGGACAATGTAGTAAGATTTTATATACTGGGCCAACCCTTAGGCCCACTTACAAGGGGCAACCCCTTTAATTTAAGACAGGCAGAAAAGAATTAATTTGAAAGGGGCCTTACACTACTTAACTATTTTAATTTTTTGGAATAGTTTGTTTGATGGTACGGAAGATTGTAGTTTCGTAGAGCTTAATTTTAAATGGATAAAAAAAATGAAAAGTGTATAAATAGATATAAACAATTTTTTTATTATACTATAAATTATATCTTTTTAGAATTATTTTTTCCTAATTTTTTTAGAATTATGAGGTTTGAAGTATTCCTGAAACAGATTATATAATTGAGAATGTCATGGTTGAGAGATGAAGATATATATTTAATCAAATTCTTAATCAGGTTACATATATTTGTTTCCTAGATGTTTTTTTCTTCTTCCATTTGATTTTTTTTTCTTTTTATGAACTAGTAGGAGACCCGTGCATACGCACGAGTCGTGTTTTTTAGTTTTACGTTTTGTAATTTTTAAAACAAAAATTTTGTTGTAATTATATAAATCAAGTATTTGAATTATTATTATTGATTTAATTGCATATAATAATTAATTTTATTATTTAAATATATTATCTATTTAATTAATTATAACAATTTACAATAATAGTATTAATAATAATAATAATAATAATGTTATTACTATTATTAAATTATATTGAAATGTATATGTATAAATATTTTGAATAGAAACACATGTACATATAAACACGCTATATTAAAATGAATTATATATACACGGATCGTTATTAAAGTAAAATATAGACATATGATGTTATATGATCCCGTATATATATAACATGAAATTGATGTTAAAATTTTTAAATATAAACACATGTAGATATAAATAAAAACATGTATATTATATTATACTAAAATAAAATGCATATTCAAGAGTCATTATTAAAGTAAAATGTAAGTATATTATGTAATATGGTCCCGTTTTAAATTAAATACAACATGAATTTCATGTTCATGTTGTATTTAATTTATATGTATTTAAACACTTGTGTTTCATGTTTATATGTACATGTGTTTAAGTAGAAACACATATTAAATTGAAATGCGTATGTATGAGTCATTATTAAAGTAAAATGTAGACATATGGTATAATATGACCCCGTACAAAATATATATAACATGAAATTGATATTAAAATTATTAAATAGAAACACAAAAAGATATAAACATATATATTATATTAAAATAAAATATGTATCCATGGGTCGTTGTTAGAGTAAAATGTAGACCTATTGTGTAATATTGTCCCGTATAAAATAACACAACGTGAAATTGATGTTAAAATTTTTAAGTAAAAACACATATATATACAAACACATGTATATTATATTAAAATGAGATGAGTATGCATGGGTTGTTGCTAAAGGTAGGATGTAGTCATATTATGTAATATAGTCCTGCACAAAATAAATATAACATGAAATTGATGTTACATTTTTAAATAGAAACACATGTACATACAAACACATGTACATTACATTAAAGTGAAATGCATATACACATGTTGTTGCTAAAGTAAAATGTAGACATATTGTGTAATATGGTCCCATACAAAATATACATAACATGAAATTGATGTTAAATTTATTAAAAAGAAATACATGTAGATATAAACACATGTATATTATATTAAAATAATATGTGTATCCACGGGACGTTGTTGCTAAAGTAAAATGTAGACATATTGTGTAATATTTTCCCGTATAAAATAATACAATATGAAATTGATGTTAAAATTTTTAAATAAAACCACATGTTGATATAAATACATGTATATTATATTAAAATAAAATGTGTATCCACGCGTGATTATTAAAGTAAAATGTAAGCATATTGTATAATATGACCCCGTATAAAATAAATACAACATGAAATTGATGTTAAAAATTTTAAATAGAAACACATGTAGATATAAACACATGTATATTAGATTAAAATGAAATACATATGCACATGTTGTTGGTAAAGTAAGACGTAGGCTTATTATATAATATTGTCTCGTACTAAATAAATATAACATAAAATTGATGTTAACATTTTTAGATAGAAACAGGAACACATGCAGATACAAATACATGCATATTATATTAAAATGAAATGCATATGTTAGGGTTGTTGTTAAAGTAAAATGTAGGTATACTGTGTAATATGATTCCGTATCAAATAAATATAACATAAGATTGATGTTAAAATTTATAAATGTAGATATATTATGTAATATGGTCCGTACAAAAATAAATAAAACATGAAATTGATGTAAATTTTTTAAATAGAAACAAATGTATATATAAATAATAATAATAATAATAATACTAATAATAATAATAATTTAAATTAAATGATTTAGTTATGTATAATTATAAATATAATATTTAAATAAAGAGTCAGATAATATTGGATACGTAAATCATTAATTATAAGTTTTTTTAGTTAAATTAATTAATACAAATAATGACAATTATCAGATTAAAAAAATATTTATATATGATATATAATTAATTAATAAAGTGTAATAAAATAATGTTATTATATTATTAAAATTTATAGTTAAATTTTATAATTATATATTAAATTAAAATAAAATATATATATGTTGATTGTTATGTAAAACCTATATATATTGTATTAAGATTGGTGTTGCATAGTAAAATAAAATTGTTATATGATTAAAATTTAAAATTAAATTTTTTAGTTATATATTGTATTAAAATGAAACATGCATACACATGTCATTGCTAAATATATTATGTAATATAATCTCAAGAATAAATATAACAGAAAAAGTTAATAGTTCACAATATGTTCACGAATAAGTTAATAGTTCACAATAATATAACAGAATATATATTATGTTATATAATCTCAAGAATAAATATAGTTCACGAATATTTTTATCCTGGTGCGTAAACATGATCTATGGAATTTTTTTATCCAGTTATGCTATCAAATAATATTCCTTGGTTTTATTTGTTAGTAATATCTTTCATACGCTTATTATTTCTATTAATTAAGTTAAATTCTATTGTTGTTAGTGCCTCAATGCAAACTTTGCATCAAAAAATTTCCTTAAAGGTTGTAAGAAGTACATCTTGGTTAGCAAGGAATGAATGATGTTGACCTGCACTATTAGATGGAGAGGAAGATATGCGAAACAATTCTATCTCAATTATAAGTGGAAACAATTTTTCTCTGCAAATGGATTTCGGGCTAGAGACCGTATTGGAATTGGTGTTTCTAAAGACATGTCTTCATCTATAACAATTATTAAAATTAGTTCTTAATATATTTAGTATGGATCCTGGAATTTTATGAGACATTTAACAGATTGGATACAATTTAGATACTTAGATTTTGGGATTAATATTATCGTTTCTGTTATCTGTGATATATAACATGTATTATTAGTTTTCTTATTTTTGTTTAAAGAATTATAGAACATAGAAAGTACAACATCAATCAATTAATACAATGAGTATACCCGTACACTTAAAGTAAGTAAAACTCATGCTCTCTTATTTGTTTTGCAATCAAAACTCAAGAAGTCTAAAAATTAGAAAAAAATAAATAAAAAAATCATTATAAAATAACATGTAAAACATTAAACTTTTTTCTTAAATCTTTTATCACATTTGTACAAAGATTTATAAACAAATATATGAGAATATAATAAAACATAAATATAAATATAAAATTTATTCTATGCATAAACTCGATTTTATATATTAGAATATCAATTCTACGCATTACATAATAAATGTTGTATACATATTTTATTATTGTTATTATTATATATAATAAATATTTAATTTATTGATTCAAATAATAATAACAAAAATACTAATAATTACGATAACAATTACCAATTAAAACTCCATTTATAATTAAAAAAATTTAAAACAATTAATGAAATCAATTAATTGATAATAAATCTTTAGAAACTAATCATATAATTATTAATTACAAATGCATAAGTTTAACCGATTTCAAAATATGGAATAAAACAAAATCCATTCATAATTAGAACATTAAAAACAATGAATGAAATTAATTGGTCAATTAATAAAACAATTTTAGAAACAAATCATATAATTATTAATAAAACAATTTTAGAAATAAATCATATAATTATTGATAGTATAAATCTATTCCAATTTGTACATACTTGAATTAATACATAACCAATGGTCTGTAATTGTTTGAAAAAAAAAATCCTAAGTTGGATACACATTTTATTTTCATTGTTCTACTCATGGATTTCGGTCATCTTCAACACTAATTATAATAATAAAGATGAGAAGGTTACAAAATATATTATAAGCTAATAAAGCTTTGGACAATATTCCTAGTGTCTAGTTTGAGCACCCCCAAACTTTGTATCTGCTATGACAATTCAACCAGGTGTTTGAATTGTAATTTATTGCATTGTAATTCTTTGAATTTCTCTTCCATCATCATCATACAAAACTGTTTCTCCTTGTGCATGTTGCTCTTCCAAAGGACTAAAGCTTTTGTATGCACTTGCTGCACAATGAAAAAGCTAATGAAAAATTTGATTAACAAAAGATTATCTGCTCCAAATATTTAAACTACCAAGTCTACTTTAATACTTTAATTTATCGTAGAATGGAAGAAAGAAAGAATAACACAAATTCTGAGAGATAACATGATAAAATTTAAAAAACATGATATCATTTGACTTAATCTCTAATATCATTTGCTAAACTTACCTATGTCAAACAAAAACTTGCAAACAAAAGGCTAGGCTTACCATACCTTCAATTCTTTTACACTGAAAGTCACATCTATTGGATCTCCAATATCAACATACTGCAAAATTTCTTCTTTAGGATTTATCCACAGCTGGGTGTGCGCATCAATATAATGACATCCACACACATAAATATATACAATTTGCAATATAGTTACCAACAAAAGAATCCTCTTCACCTTTGGTTGGACATTTCCATATAACTTTGAAGTTCAACGGCCTTTCCACCAATCAACATAATGGTGTGTTGAGGGTGACCTTTGCTACAATTTAAAATCTATGACATGAATGTCGGTTACTACAACAAAATGAAATGGTTATCTAAAACTAATACATGATATTTGGTATTATGTTTAGAGTAGAAAAACGTATGAAAAAGGATTAGATACTTAGAATTACATGGTGATATTTGGTATTTTGTGGTGATATTTTTATAATCATATTCCATGATTTTCATCCAGTTCTCAAAGTTCCCAATTTTGTATGAATTCATATGAAAGTTCATAGCAACCACACTTCATAAAAGTAAAAAATTAAATAATAAATTAAACACATATTATACTTTAGATACCTTGAGTTATTTGAGAACAAAAAGCAACCTCCTTATCAAACTTGTTAGCCATCCTATCAGATAATTATGGGAAGCCCTATGATCAATGCTTTTGCCATTGTACCCGTCAATCCTGAAAATTTCAAACAAATAATGGGCCTAATTGCAAACAGTAAGATGTGAAGGAGGACTTAAAATATGAAATTGCTATAACTTGATTTTGTTATGATGCAGCCACAGACTTCAATCCATTTGGTCATATGGGTTTGAAATCCTCTAATCTACAAAAGCAAGAAACAATTTCAATGAGTGACACTCTGTTATGCTCATCTTCATCTTGTACAAAAACCAAGACAAAAGTATACATAGATATTAAATGTACCACTCCATAGTAACATAACCAACAAAATAAGATAACATACGAAGATAACATCTAAAACATACAAAGCTACGAAAAAACCTTCTTCTAAAACGAAGGTTATGAAAAAACTACCTTGAAGATTCGGGTTAACACAAAAGAAGGAAAAAAGCACAAAAAAAATCAGTAATTACTGCAGGAAATCTCATAACAGGGTCTTGAGGTTATATCTCCGCGGACCTAGAAGAAACTCAACTCAAAATTCAAGTAAATAGGATTGAAAGCTAATGCTTGTTTTAGACTATCATACAAAGCAAACAAATAATTCATCAACGACATTCATAACAAAGACAAACAAAAGCTTTTTACAACAAAATTTAGCAAACCCCTAAGTATAGAACAAAAACATAAAAATATACCCAACTAACTCGACAATAACATTAGAAAAAAAAATACCCAACAAACCTCCGCATACCCAAAAGAAAGTCAACTCAAGATCTAAGAACAGATGTCTAGATATATATCGCCAAATAAAAAGTAGAAAAATACCCTTTGATGAAGGAGACCTGCAGAGACGAAATAGAAACAAAGTTCAGTTAAAAAAATAGAAGAAGAACAGCAAGATCTAAGAACAGCAAGGATGTCTGGATATATTTCACCGAATAAAAAGTACAAAAATACCCTTTGATGAAGGAGATCTGCAGAGACAAAATAGAAACAAAGTTCAGCTGAAATAAAGCCTTTCACGAAGAAGGAGAAGGATACACAAAGAAGAAGGATGCATGAAGAAGAAGAAGAAGAACATAATAAAAAAAATTCAAACCTTCGTGAAGAAGAAGAAAATGGACAGAGAAACCATCTTGAACATAAAAAAGCTCAAAAAAATTAAAGCTTTCATGAAGAAAAAGTAAAAGCAAATCTGAAAATGGCTTTCAAAAAGTAAAAAAAAAAAAAAAAAAGAAGAAGAAGAACTAACCTTGAGGCCGAAAGGTTTTGTTATGGTTCTCTAAAGTTGCCTTTTTTGTGGAGGAAGAAGAATGAAAGTAACTTTTCTTGGAGAAGAAGAAGATTGATTCATGAAGGAAAAGAAGGAATAGTAAAAAAAATTCAAACATTCGTCAAGAAGTAGAAGGTTGCACGGAGAAAATAACCACAACTATGCTTCAAGGGACAGCCAACATTCAAAATAGCTTGGCTTGGAGAGGAAGAATAATAATTTCTGATTGCCAACGTCAATCACCAATTAATGCAGAAGTTATCACGGGCCAAAATACAAACAACAACAAAAAGACCAAAAAACCTCAAATTTGGACAGATGTCAACGAATGACAATGTCTAATTCAGTAATTTCACTATCCTAACATTTTCTTAGATATATAGTAGAAGAGAGACATTGCAAATGTAAAGATTTAAGTTTATAAATATAAAATACAGGTAGGTTGGTTTTCGAGATACATAAATAAAATTATTCTTGTAAATGTTATCTTTATTATAATAAATATTTTTAGACAATAACATAGAATCCTAGCTTAAAATATAAAAGCCGCCCACTTAAAGTATAGGCAGCAGTTTTTCAAATGTGGATTAGAAAATGTGGTCATTGCTAATCGACAATAATGGATATCATATATCTACGAGTATACACGAGTATAAGCGAATATTTATAAAAAAATAAATTAATATTTTATAATATATTAATTATGAATTTAAATAAAAGTATAATATGTAATATTTATAAATTTTAAATAAAGAGTGCAAATAATTTATTTAAATAGTGTTGAATGATAATTTATAAAGAAATAAATATTTTTTGACATTCAAAATAAATGTGTTAATGTTTTAATTATGTTTTTTTTAATTTTTTTAATTTAAATTAGAGTATAGTGGGTACAAATATCTACGAGTATATATATGATGATATCAGTACCCGTCTTGTTAGCATGCATGTATAAAAAATACTCGTTACTTACAAATATCCATTTATAATATTTATTTCTTACTCGTTAGAGATTTTATCTACGAATTTTTTTTACATTCTTAAAACATATCCAAATAAAATGATTTGTGAAAACACCAATCACAAGGACATCTGATCCCTAAATTCATTATGAAATTTTGTTTACAGTTAAAGGATGAAACTTTTTCAAATATAAACATTTTATTATAAATAAACATGTCGGTTTAAATTCACCTAAAATCCAAAAGAAAAAGAAAATATATTTGTTAAAGTTTTTAGTGATTGGCAATTGTGGAAGGGTGATAGGCCATGGGAATCAAGCAAAGATCATTCGCTCTTCTAACAGTAAGGCCAAAGGACTCAGCCATGTCGAATGCTTGGTGTGTTGTTCCATTTGGCAGCTTCCAAGAAAAATGGTAAAGCAAATTGGCCAATAACAGCGTCATGTTAGGAACGGAGAATGCAGCACCAGGACAAATTCTCCTTCCAGCCCCAAAAGGAATGTATTCAAAGTGTGTGCCACTGAAATCATAACAACTCTCAACAAATCTCTCAGGCACAAATCTCTCTGCTTCATTCCAATATGTTGGGTCTCTTCCAATGGCCCAAGCATTGATAATCACCTTGCTCTTTGCAGGGATTTCATACCCATTCATCACACATGCCTCACTGTTTTCTCTTGGAACTAACAATGCCTCTGGGGGATGCAACCTCATTGTTTCTTTTATCACTGAATTTAGGTATTCACACTCTCCAACTTCTGCTTCATCCACAAACCCTTTTTCATTGAACACCTTTCTTACCTCATTCTGTGCCTTCTCCATTACCTCAGCATTTCTCATCACTTCTGACATTGCCCATTCTACTACTGCTGCTGGTGCTGCTGTCCCACCCACAAACATGTCCTGAAATTCATTAACCATTTTCTTATTTTTTTTTCTCAAATTCTCCTATTGCTTATAATAACTCAATTTTCTCTCTTTTAACTTTGTGATTTTGTGTTTATTTCAGCACAAGATATTGGATGTTCGAGCATTAATTTTTCTGAGAAAAAACTCCACGTACGCCTAACTCATTCCGACAAATTTAGTTGTAACTATTAACTTTTTCATATAAAAAAACAGTTCATATAAGATTTATGCATTAACAACTTTTTATATACTTTACTTTATCTCTTAATTTTTTTTCTTTTGAAGAATAGTTCCTCATAATATATATATAAAACGAACCGATTTAAAAAATTGTAATAAGAGAGGATGTTCGTTTTCTTTTCTTTTAATATGTCGTTATTCTATTGGAGATTTAACTAAAATAAAAGTGCAAAAAAAAATTGGTATTTTTTTGTCAATTTTATTTTGATTTTGTAAAATATTTTGTATAAAACACTTTTTACAACAAATTTTATAAAAATTATTTATAAATTTTATAATTTTGTAAGAAATAATTACTCACGAAAAAATCACCTGTCAATTAAGATTTTTAGAAAAAATAATAGATTTATTTTTTTACAAATTTCTTTAACAAATTTATAAAAAAATCCTATATAATATGAAAATATTTAGTAACAATAACAAACTAACCTCAAGGTAATAAATTGATACAGTTCAATTTTCTTTTTAAAAGAATACTAGTGAAGAATTCCAATAAATACAAAAGCTAAACGACCATGTTTAGACCAAAATCTTAAGCATAAAAAAGAAAATAAGAAAAGCAATTAAACTCCAAATTCTATTAGAGAAGTCAATAAATATACGGAAAAGTGTTAGAAAATCTCTAATGTGAGTGGTTAAATGATGCTAGAAACTTCTGCCTGTTCATATTTTTTTTCTTGTGATCCTTCACCATATTTTCTAAGATGTTGTCGTTCTCTCTCTGCGCTTTTTCAAGTTTACTTTTCATTCCTGTGAGAAAAGGAAGCACTTTGATCGAAGGGTAGAAATCAGCAATGGAAAAGCCTCCCAACAGCTGCAACATTTGCTCCATGGTTGATATGAACGATTCTTGGTCTTTGCACCTTTTGCCATTTGATGCTCTCGCAATTATCGCATTCATCACTGACTCAATTTCCTTGGTGAGGTTCACAATTGATCCTTCATGGGCACACACGTTTCTAACTAGTTTAGCCACCTCTTCTTCTCTTATGCACCTTAGTGATTGAGCATGTTTTGCATGTAGCAACTCTGAAACGCAAATCTTTTTGAGTTGTCTCCAAGTTTTTCCATAAGGAGAAAAAACTATGTCGCTGCTATCATAAACAAAGAATTTGGAAGCAATAAGATGAGGCCGGTTGGCAAAGATGGCATCATGAGTTTTCATAACCTCTTTGGCAATATCTGCTGAAGAGACTATTATGTGTGAAGTTTCACCAAGTTGCAGATGCATCAAGGGTCCAAATTTGTTGGCTAAGTTTCTCAGAGTTTGATGAGGAAGTGCCCCTACAAATTGGTGAATGTTGCCAAGAAGAGGTAGCTTCCATGGTCCTGGTGGCAGGTTTTTGAGGGACTTGTGGGGATTTGAAAGGTTTTGAGTAATGAACAATGCAAGGAATATGCAAGCAAAGATGAAGATGAGAGATAATGGACTCAGAAGCTCCATGATGAGAAATGAAATGTTGCACAAACATGTGTGAAATGGTAGGCTTATAAATAAGTGAGCAAAAAATTACTTTAGACACCATTGGAGATTCATTTTACACATCATTTTTCACTCTCTCTCATAAAAAAACATGTCAAAGTATAGGTGCATCAACCTACCATTATCCATAATCGAGTGGTAGCAAATTAATTTAATATTAATAAAAATAATTAAATTTAAATAGATAATGATTTAAAAAGATAAAACACTGAAATAATTATTTTAATTTAAAAAACAATTAAATTTAAATTAATGATCAATTAAAAGATAAAGATAAAAATATATTTATTTTAATTTAAAATGCCAGTTACTTAAAAATAAAACTAGAAAAAAATGTGTAACAAAAGATCATATATATTTATATATCAACAAACTCAAAGAACAATTTTTTTTCTATAATTATAAAATAGAAGTTAGATATAAAGCTCAAATTCATCTAATCATAATATCACCATATAATATAAAAATGTCTTCATGATCAAATAATTGTACCGACTTGAAACTATCACATACAGTGCAAAGAAAATGTGATGCACGAAGATTCCTTCTTTTTTTTTAAATGAATATAAATTTCTTGACCCCTATCATAAGTGTAAAGAAAACATATGTCATCATAACTGTAAAGAAAAACGTGTACTAAATGAAATTCATCGTTTGTTAAATGAATGTAACTTTCTCAGCCCTTATATAATATAAGTCTGTAAAGAAAATGCGGTGTACCATGAAATTGGAAGATTAAATTTTTAATTGTGGATACTACTTAACTATTTTAATTGTTTTGAATAGTTTGTTTGATGGTACAGAAGACTGTAGTTTCGTAGAGCTGAATTTTAAATGGATAAAAAAATGAAAAGTGTATAAATAGATATAAACAATTTTTTTTTATTGTACTATAAATTATATCCTTTTAGAATTATGTTTTCCTAATTTTTTTAGAATTATGAGGTTTGAAGTTATGTATTCCTGAAACAGATTATATAATTGAGAATGTCAGGGTTGAGAGATGAAGATATATATTTAATCAAATTCTTAATCAGGTTACATATTTTTGTTTCCTAGATTTTTTTTTTCTTCTTCCATTTGATTTTTCTTTTATAAAAGAGAGACATTGAGAATGTAAACATTTAAGTTTATAAAACACAGGTGGGTTTTTCGACATACATAAATAAAATTATTTTAGTAAATGTTATCTTTATTATAATAAATATCATTTAGACAACAACATGAAATCGTACTTAAAATATAAAAACCGCCACTTAAAATTTAGGTAGCAGTTTTTTAAACGTGGATTAGAATGTACGGTCATTGGTAACAGACAATAATTGTCAGTGTGACAAGAATTTTAAAATTATTGTTTAAATTTTTGTCCACCTTCGTTTCTGTTTGTAGAGAAACTATATAAGTGTTGTCCTTAGCTTTAAGTCACATTGATTAAATTGTTATTTGAAGCGAATTATTATTATTATTGAATAACATTATTGAATGGTTTGGTTAAAATTTTACCATCCAGGGTGGTGAGGTACACTCTATACCCAGTTAAGGCCTTTGCAAGAGAAATCCTGTGTGACAACATAGTTAAGATCTCTTCAAGGGAAGGTGATCTTTGTTCCCTTCTTCCAACTAGGCTTGAAATTATAGTAAAGATTTTTTTCACAGGCATGGCTTTGCTGCATTATAATGTTAAAATAGTTGCATCTTATTTCACAATCAAGAAGGGGAAAAAACTTCTTTAATCAATCAATAAGGTATATGGATGATGCATAATTAAAATACTTAATCAATCACCAAGAAATAGACTTTGATATGAAAGAAAATCACAAGACACATATTCTTTAAGAATCTACATTCAATTTCTAGCAACCTTAGCTAGAATTTCACTAAAATGTCAAGAGTTAGAATTACAAGATTCACCTATATGAAGCTTATACTCTAGATATACAAGAATTTGAAATATACTCCAAGATTTATAAACAAAGGTAATTGCTATACACAGTTACCCTATCCTATGACCAACAAGGTGAGAACAATACAAATGAATGATTATATAGAAACTACAAAGGAAAGAATTCACTTGATTTATGAACATATTACAATTTCACCTATAGTCAAGAGAAAAGCCCTTCAATCTTTTATCTTTTTGAGTAAAAAGTTTTCTGAAAAGATAAAATGCTCAAAGCTCTCTCACACACGTTCTGTTGATCTTAGGATATCAAAGTGTTGTTATGAAATGAGAGAAGATGCAAGATTTAAAAGAAAAGCAAGTAGCTATCAATATTAATCGATTATATTAATGACTTAATCGATTAATGTTGATCTACTTAATACACCTCATATATCACTTGGACGTCATCAAAAGCAGCTAATACAATCTTCTTCTTAACATAGTAGCATATAAGAGAAAGAAAGAGTTAATAATCAGATTAAATGACAATGAAGTTTAACAGGAAACTATCACAACAAAAAAAGGGATCTGAAAGTAAGTTACGATCAAATACATAACCAAGCTTAAAGGTCAATCAAGGATATTCCTACCAAGTCTTACAAGTATATTCCTTTATGTCAAACAAGGAGTTCTAAGGAGATTCATACCACAAAGGAAATGTTTTATAACGAGTATAACTTTTTATATCTAGGTTTCAAAGTAGAAAACTATACAAGCTCAGTTGTTACATTACAATATGTGAAGGCGTAAAGGGGTATGCTTTCAGAGCATCATAGGATCTTGAGAAAATGTCCCTAATATAATTTTTGGCCATCCTCATTGTACATGAACAAGTACTTCAAGAAGATGAAAGGAAGACCAGGAGCATGAGCCTTGACAACATAACCAAGCTTTTAAAGCAATGAATGATGGATAGATGAGTCTAACTGATAGAATCCTCCTTAAGTTAGGTTGGGCCAAAGCAAGAAGATGATGACTAGGGGTGGTGATGAGTTCACATAAGCTAGGTGATGGAGGTATAATGCTCTTGGTTTGGTGGTTAATGGGGTCGAATGAAGGTGGTTGATGGTGCTCTTAGAGAGGTTGGGCCAACTCTAGAGAAGGGAGGCTAGAGGGACCTCATGGGATGCTCTAGTAATGACTAAGAAACAAGTTTATAACACAAAATAATTTTGGTAGCATAACACTATACATCTCAAAGTGAAAATATATAAGGGGAAACACCTCTATTTACAGAAGAAGGTGTCTCAAAAGTGGACCAAAACCCTAAAATGCTATCTTGCGCTAAACCCTAAAAATCTCATCTTATTGAAGAAGAGCATGACACATGGCCTCTAATCCTATCCAATAGGAGAAGGACACATGACAAAAGCATGTGTCTCACAAAAGAGAAAACTTGGAGACCACTCTAACCAAGGGCCCAAAATTTTTTAGAAATTGTCACCTCATATATCTCCCACTTTCACTCAAAACCCTACACTACATGACCTAAATGGAAACTTGTGATTTTCCAAATTAAATTACACCTAGCTCAAAGGTCTAAAAAGGACATTCTTGTAGGCAAATGAAAACCCTTTTAGGTTTAGTTTCCAACAAAAAAAGAATCAACGTATTTGGAGGTCTGTGGAACAATTTAGGACCAAAATACTGAGCAAAGGTTAGTGCTAATGAGTTTCGCATTGCGCTAAGCACAAGTCCTACCGTTGAGTGCTAGTTGACTCGTTAAATATGGAATTGGGAACCATCTAATGGCATTGGACGATGCCTGTTGATAACCCTTGATGCTTGATGCATTGATTTCCACTCCTTTCCATCCATCTCCTTCCACTATGAAGCCCTATCCTCATGAATGCACTTGGTCATGGCTAGGGAGTTTCTCATCTCCTCCCTCTTCAAAAGGATTTGCCCTCACTAGTGTGTGATGATGTTCCCTCCATTGGTTTCTCTTTTTTCTTTCCTAGGTTCCTAGAGGGTTCTTCTTCTCTCACTTATTTCCCCTCCCTCTTGTAGTCTTTCTAACATATGAGCTTGAATGGTTAATTTTCAAACCTTTTATCAAATGTTGTTGCTATGGTTTTATGCAAATTTGTACCAAATCTTTAAGATCTTGGTAGGGCAACAACTTCACTCTATCTCTAATGTCAAGATTAAGGTGGTTCCTTCTTCATCCCTAATTCCCGCACATATCATGTAGAGTTCCATCTTTTTCCATTCTCTTCCACATTCATATTTCTTTGTTAGATCCTTTAGAGTTTGTCTATAAGCTTTCTATGGTAGTAGGAAGGTATGTGTCTTCTTCTTAAGGCACTTTTCAAGTCATTCCAATATTGAACTTGAGGGGTATTGGAGAGTATTCTTTCTCTCACTAGGGAAGTCCACCAATACATGACATTCCCTTGGAAGCTTAGGGTGGCTAGGAAAACTTTCCTATCTTCTATTATTTGATGGCACTCAAAAAATTGTTCTACTTTTTATAGAGGACTATCCCTAGATTCCATACAAGAAGAACTTGAAGATAAACCTTACAATTAAAGAACCTATGACAAGGGCAAGGAGTAAGAGATTGGAAGATCAAATCTATTCAAGGCTCCTGATGCTACAAGAATAAAAAGGAAATTCAAAAGATATGAAGATCATGACTTGGAGCACATTTGAAGGATAGTTTTTTAGGAAAATTAGTTTATGTTTTTGGACTTTGAGTTTTTTTTTTTAGAAATTAGTTATGTTTCTATGTTTTTGGGCTTTGGGCTTTTTTTTTATAAATTAGTTTATGTTTTTATGTTTTTTGGGCTTGAGCCTTCTTGTAGGGTTCTTAGGTTTTCTTAAACTTATATGCCTATATATAGAGGTACCAAAAACTAATGGTGACACTTTTAGTCATATATTAAATTTGATTTCATTAAAGAGAGGATTCTCTTTGTTCTTGGCTTAGGCATCTGGTTCTTATCAAAGATTAACATCTTTATGACGAATTTTCCCTTGACTTATCAATTTGTTAGATTGTGGCGTCCTCCATCTCTGTCTTATTTTGCGTTCTTCTTTGATTTATTTTGGTTGTTCCTTAGGAGGATTCAAATTTAGAAACGATCATACTCTTTTCTAGATAGGATCGTATCAACTTTCATCTACCAATCTATGTATGCCTCAACATCTTTCCCATGGAAATGAGGAATGTGTCCTAATATTTGTAGGTGGTTGTTCACACTCCCTTTTATGCCTTCTAGATGGAGGAGGTTGATAGAATTGATTGACAATCCTACTATCTTCCTCAAGGTGTGTGATTTGTGTGGGAGTTTTAGAACTCCTCCCTGAATGGTTGCTATTTCATATTTCTTCTTTGACCTTTTCTTGATTTTCATTAAGAAGTCTAAGCTTTTCTTCTAAAGAAGTAAGATATTGTTCTCTTTCAACTCTTTATTTTTCTTTCAAAAGGTTTTCTTGCTTTTCCTAAATTTTTAGTGGCTTTAGTTCTTTGGTCAAACATTTTAAACTTGGTTGGGCCTCTTCATTGGAATCACTACCAATTAGGTAAGAAGGTGTTTTAGACATTCTTAAGTTTTTGAAATATGCAATCCACAAACAAACTTGTATTTCAAAAATAAATTCCTTAAGAGATTTAAGGAGACAAAAGGATCTCAAGTTCACTTCCAAGAAAAGGAGAAGAATAGAATCACTAAGGATTACTTACTATCCAAGCCAAGTCAAAGTTACCTCAAGCCATCTTGCACCTATGATGTAGGTTCGTTTTATCTTTTTATGAAATATGCTACTTGATAGCTTAAGAAAATCTAGAGAAGATCTCTACTGGAATGATGGTTTGATCAAAGAAACAAAACAAGATAACAACACAAACACAATTGCTGAATTGAAAAGTGGAGAAAACAAGCACAAAACAAAAAGACTAGAAGATGGAAATGGTGAGTTGAAGCACGCCACTACAAGGAGGGCGAAAGGCCATCAATCCTTAGAGATGAGTGGTGTGGTGGCGCCACTTGAGTCTAGCTTAAGATAAGGCTTAGAAGTTTCACTCCCAAAGGAGGAAACTCTCACAAGGTTGAACCGCAAGAGTGTTTATCCTTCAAAATGCTCAACCCTTTTACAAGTATAGGAGCACCCCTTATATAGAAGAGTTTAGGAGCATGTACGCAAATAAAATATGCATAACGATGTCTCTACAAAATCCTAACCCTAACTTATAGAAACTAGGTCAAATTAGGTTACAAAATGAGACAAAGGAGCTAACTATGGTGTGTGCAAAGGAAATTTCGTCCAAGCTCTAAAGGAGGCCAACAAATGTGTCTTTTATGTCTTCAAAAAGGCCAAAAAGGTGTTGAAGACAAAGGAGACCAAGTGATACAAAGGTGGTACAAGGTACATGAGCTTTTTGTTTTATGAAACCGAAAAACTCTAAAAGAACAAAAGATGAACTTACTATGTTCGACAAATTGATCGTGTATAAAGATAGACCTTACCGCTAGGAGTCCTATGACATACTCTAATCTTTAAACAGATGAATGATGGAGCCAGAGATCTAAAGTACGGATGGAAAAGAGGTAGGACGAGAACAAGTTTTGTTATCCCATACTCGTCCCGAAAGGAAAAATTCATCCCACATTCTCATACTCAAACTCAACGGGTATCAAGTTTTTGTCTCATCTTCATCCCCACCAGTAACGAGTATATACTCGTACCTGTGTTTGTATCCACTTTATTGATATTTCCATATTAATTAATTAATTTTTATAAAATAATAAAAAATTATGCTGAAGGAAACATAATATTATCAAATATATACATTATTAAATATTTATAAAGAAATATTTAAATGTCTTTTTACTTTCATTATTTAAATTTTAATAAAATTTCTTTTTTTATACATTAATAAAAATTAAAATACATCACTTGAACAAAATCATACAAAAAATAAAGATTAAACTAATAATAATTTAAATTTAACATATATTTATCATCTTTTGAACTTCAATATATGTTAGATAGTGATAAAAAGATTCGTCGCGATTACATTAAATTATTATATTATAGTAAAAATTTCTTTATAAAATTGTCGTGATAAAACTATTCTTATGATAATGAATTAGAAAAAAAAAAAGATAATTATATAAAATACAAAAATTAATTTTCTACATGATAAAAGTAAATAAAAAAATAAAAAAATAAAAAAATAAATAAAAATTATCACATGTGTGTCTTTAGAAATAATTTGATAGAGCATTAAATGAAACCGCAATAAAGAAAATAAATATATAATTAAGTGTATGATATAAGGTGAAAGATACGTGGGAGATTTAACAAAACTCTTCAAATATCAAATTAGTCGAACTGTTGAGAGATAATGAGTTGTTTAAATTAAACAAAATTTAATAATAATATAATAAAGAAGATAAGTTTTTTTTTTTGTATTACCTAGAAGATGAAAGGTTTATGCCATTGAACACTTAAATTGAGATTTAAACGTTCTAATGAGAAGAAAAAAAACACAATAAATGAAATTATTAATTGACATAATTTAAATGTTAAAGAAAACTAATTAACATAAATCATTTGAACATAATTGAACACATAATCAAAGAAAAATATTGTGAAGATGTGAATGAATTTTATTTAGATTTTTAACCTTTAATTATTAAAATATTCTAGTACCATCTTTTAAAATCCACACAACTCTTAGATTATTTTCTTGATTATCACACTTATTAATAGTAGTAGTTATCTTAACACAATCATGCTGAGTCATGCTGAGTAATTAATATTGTATGGTACGAGTAAATAATAATTTATTCATTTGGCAATTTTTATTAATTTATGAAAGGAATTGTGTGTTGTTATAGAGAAACTTATTTTAAATCTCTTAATCATTTTTAATTATAATATTTAAAATTTACAACATGACAAATATTTCTCAATTCACCTGGGATCTGACATTGTTCTGGGCATTTCCTACCTAACTACATTTTCTTTTTTTCTTATTTCAATTTTTTGATCTTCTGACTAATTTGTAATTAATTCTACAACATCCAATTTATTGCAAATTCAATTCCGCATATCTGTCACGGATTACAAAGCAAAGATTGGTCGTGAAACATACTTCTAACGACTATACAATTAATTAAACTAATGCATTTTCCATTTTTCAATGGATCTAACAACATCCCCATCATCTCCACATAACATCATACTTAAAGGGGTTTTCAAAAGTAGTAGTTTCCTGCACCTTTTCATGTTATTTAATTCCGTTTTTGTTCTTGAGAATTTTATTTTAAAGTAACGTAAGAAGGTGACTCAGTGAGGTGCAGGTGGTTGTTTTCGTAGATGAGCTCCAGTTTCCGGATACAAAAATATGTTTCCAGAATTTTATTTTATTTTATTTTCTGGAAATGACTTCTGGAATCCATTTTCCGGATAGTGACTTATCTCTTCCGTAACGCCCTTTCCGGACAACATTTTCTTCCTTCTGGAGTTCATTTTCTAGGAAGTGTTTTTCCACTCCCAGAATCTATTTTTTTGTGAGCCACATACCCCTTCCGGAATCTATTATCCGGACCACGTGTTACACTACTACACCTCCCCAAATCCCAAATCCCTTTCAAATCGTATAATTTGTGAAGTTTTAATTCAATATCAATTCACCCCTGATATTCCACCATGCACTAACGAAAACCAAAGTTTATTATCCCACTTACTGGCAAAGAAGACTAAGATAATTACCATCTTCAAGAAACAATATTTATCTCCCTCCCACCTTCAACATAAGTAGGTAGGCACCCCAAGTATCTTCTCACGGCCCAAAATTAACTACAAAAAAGTTTTGGTTTGCATTAAATAAAAACAAAAAAATCATACTGAATTCATCTTCTAATTTACTTTGAGAATAAAAAAAAATCTAAATGCAAACAACCTTACTTCAAAATTATTTTTGCAAATGTTCCTCCAGACTCACTAAAATGGCCCAGAGTTGCAAACTTTCGTTTCAGCAATGGCACATTTTCTGATAATTCATATTATATATCTGATTTGATCTAGAGTTTGGAGATTTACATATCTATGATATATATGTATATATACAATTAGTTACATCCTAGTCATGATTCATTAGACGATTCATCCCTCTGCTGGCGCATTCTAGCTGCCCATGACATGTTCCCTCCACCATCCTTGCTGCTACTTCTTCTCTTCAGCTCTGACAGTTGAGATTGCCACCGAGATTTCCATTCAGTTTTTTGCTCCACCACCTTTTCAAAACCAACAACTTTAATCAGTGACTAAATCAAATTAGTCTTCTACCCAAACTACCATGCCCCCCTTTTTCTCAAATTTAAATATACAAGTTTCATGAGAACAAGTCACAGAAAAATTAGACACCCCACCACCCAAATACAATGAATTTAAAGGTCCCCATCTCTTTAGAATGCATGATTCACGAATTCCCCTTGTAGGTCCTACTACTCATTACCACCATCAGGAAATGGTAAACATGAATAAAGAAATAATTAAGATCACAGTCCATCTCATTATTGTTGATATTTTTAATTATATCTTGGACATTGTTAACCTCTATGGACTTTTACTGTGCTGAAGAGCCAATTATTAGATGTTCTACAGGGAAATCATAATTATTCAGGTTTTGTGGTGGTGAGCAGGGAATGAAGTTGACATATTCAAAAACAATAAAGAAATGGAAAAGAGGAACAACCAATTCATATTTAATACCAGGAAAATGTTATAAGAAAGCCTCTGCCAAAAGTCCTCATACATGATTTGTGAAAATAGCCTGATTGGGTGTAGGTACAGTGCAGAAGTTAATAGACATTGCAAACATTAATACCAACTCGCAACAAGGACAAATCAAGTGCAGCTTTCATGAGCTGAAGAGGCAACTATACATTTAATATACCATAATGGCACTACAACACACAAGTGCAGATTCTGCAGTGATGAGCTGGGATTGAAGTCGACATCCTCAAAATGGAAAAAGGAATAATCCAGAATGAAAATAATAATAATAATAATAATCTATTTATGCCAGGAAACTTTCATAGGACCGTGTGTCATAGTACTCATAAATTGTAAGAATCTAAATTATGGATAACTGCAGAACAGAAGTCATATTTGTAATAGACATTAAACACTAATATGAGTTCTTAGCAAGAGGAATCTGTAACAGCACCATGAAAAAGAAATTTTAAAGAAGCAAAGTGACCCCTAGAACTGTGAATTTTTTCAACTTAAAAAAAGGCACAGAACAGAGGAAGAATTTGCCATTATCAAGTTATAACAAGAACCCAGAAATATCAAATATCAGAATTCAAAAGTACATGATGATTTATGAAACATATTCTCATTCCAGGTTAAAATTGTATGGTACTCCAAGTGTCAAATTCTTTGTTCAAGACTGAGATAGGGTAAACAAATTGGTAGTAAAAAAATCATCTGGAAATCCTAACATGTATCAAATCAGAACTTCAGACACACAGTGAAAATAGCCCAAATAAATTAGATATAAACGACGGATAGTGCTCAATGCTACAATTATACACTAGAAACTGACAAGAGAATTATCTACAAGAAACATTATAAGCCATATGTAATATATCACAAGTCAGAAAAAGAAGACAATCAAAACAACGACATGACCAAACATGTTCACACGGACTGTAAGTGCAAAGCCTCTTAACTTAAGAATTTAAAAAGAGTAAAAGAACAAGCAAACATGAATATGTTAAGTACTTGTTGCAAAGCAACGACTTTGGCACAAGTGATTAGTGTGTTGAAGGTAAAATCATTTAGCCACAGTTCAAGATCCTTGTGGTAAGGTTTTACATACCTACCGGCCAAGGCAAAGTTTTGGGACATGAAAAAAATTGTTAATGAAAATAAAAAATAACAGTAATGAAACAATCAAACAAGTAGCGCACTAATTAAACTTATCTTAATTATTTTCAACAACTTTGATGAGGATCGGGGAAAAAAGCGATTCCAAAAACAGAAAACAGAAGAGATGATTGAATCATGCGAATCAGAAGCCGGGCAATCACAGAATTGAAATCGGAAATCAAGCGATGGAGAGAAGTGTTTATGCAACCCTAGATGCAACGAGATGTACCTGATCGTGGTAATTGCGGCGTCTGCGGGCGTTGAAAGCGAAGTTAATACCTTTGGCCATGTCGTGATCGTACATGGCTCTTCGGGAAGGATCGGAGAGAGTTTCGTAGGCTTCCTGAACCTGAATAAACCGTTTGGTGTACTCCTCGACCCGACCCGGAGGAGACACGTCCGGGTGGTACTTTCGGGCGAGTTGTTTGTACGCGTTCTTGATCTCCATCAAGGAACCGGATTCGGGTATACCCAGAAGCTCGTAGAAGCTCAAATCCATCACTAGTCCCTCGTTCTTCAGGGTAGCCTTGGGAAACGCGATACGGGTGACGGGTCGGGTGGGTCTCAAGAACACCGGAGACACGGTGGGGACGCAGAAGCCACGGTGGTTGCTTCCGTGTACGGTTAAGCCATGACACCGCATTATTATTATTATTATTATTATTTATCTTTCTATCTGCTTTTCTCTCGCTCTTCTTACTTGTGTTTTGGTGCTGTTGCTCGTCATGAGTTATCGGTTTTATATGGTTCTGATTATTTATTTACTTTTATTTTTGGTTTTGGATTTTGTGATTGGTTTGTGGTTAGCTAGCTGTCATTTTAAGCAATAGAGAAATTAGTGGGAGGTAATGGTGTGCAGTTATGCAAATCCTGATTTTTAAACAGAGTCACATATTTGATACGACAGGACAACAAAAGATAATACAAATATGGGATAAAACCAGAAAAATTCGATGCTTATTAATTCTGTGTATAAATTGTAAAATTCTTCTACCACGTGATTGGATTAAAATCACTAATGGGAGAATGCATGCTCTAACAATAATAATAATAATGAGGAATAACAATTTTGAATGTTGTTCCTACACATTTTACGACAATAATATATAATACAAACAATAAATAACACTTTATTAATGGAAATTGACATTTTAGTAGAAGCGATACATGATATGGATAATAAATATTACGTCAAGTTTTATTATAATAAAAAATTTGATTAAATTGAAAATACTAAAAACAATATGAAAAGTTAAAAAATCTTAACAATAAAATAAAAGTGAAAAGGCTATTAAACCTATATTTCAAGATTTATCTTTTTATTTTTTTTTTTGTCAAATTTTAGTATCGGAGGAATCAGGACTGAAAAAAACAGTAAACGTGTTAGGTTTATAACCACATATTTGGGTCAACTTTATAAAATGTAATCCTATTAACCTTTAATTCATTTATATATTATTTATAATTTATGTGAATTTTACGTGATATTGACATAAAATTAACGTCATTGTCAACTATAAATTATAATAGATATTACAAAATTTCTTTTTTTATCAACATTTATTGTGTTGACAAGTCTTCAAAATATTTGTTTTTTAGTCATTTAATATTATTAATTTTTATTTTTATTTATTTTGCTTTCACATGGTTCTAGCTTATTCTTTTATTCTTAATTTATATTTAAAATATTAATTTCTTTTTTATATTATTTTTTATTTTATAATCCTAATAATTTAATCAATTAATAAAACTAAATATAAAAAATATATTTCAATTTATTTTAAAAAAAATTGTATATTTTATTAATAATACAAATTATTTAAACTGTGATGTAATAGTTTTATCTTAAAACAAATATCAATAAAAATTATATTTATCATTGTTATATTAAATTTTAATATACATATTTTTATTATTGAATATTCATTGTATTTTTTATGTAAAAATTAAATTGATATTACTTAATAAACAATTAACATTAATAATGTGTATGTAAAAAAATCATAATTCTTAGTGTTATAAATTTTGTTTTATATTTTTTTAATTTACTTTTTTGCTATTTTCTACTGTAAAAGTTTATAAAACTAGTAAGACTGAAACAAAGGATAAAATATTTTAAAATATATCACTAATTTATTTATATTACTAATGTAACGTCCCATTTAAATATTAATCTAAAATAAATGTAACGTCTCACAAAATAATATAAGAAGCTAGTCATGGAGTATAACTACTACTCCTTACAGTTATTCTAAAAGAAATCAGAGTGAACTAGGGCATACCACGATGTCATTAACAAAGTATAATAAGAGATTAATAATATTTCATAATAAAGCCCAAAGACGAGACAATACATGGGTCGTAGCCCTAGAAGAAAAGCCCAAATAAGCGGAATCCAGCCCAGGCGGGCTATGCAGCGAAGTCACGATTCTCTTGTTGGTCACGAGGATCATCGCAAGAGAGAAGATCACACACACAATGATCAAACAAGCAAAGGGTAAGCTAGAGCAGAAAATGGTTTATCATACAGTTACATGCCATTTCACAGTCCAAGATGCATATGTCAATCAATCATGTTATGACTTGCAAACAATACACTAAGACTCAAGACACGACTCATTCAGATACATATAATTAGTCGGATTCAGCGAATGCTTGCACTTGTGGTTGCTTTTACTGCTCTACTAAGCTGCTCTACCGAGCTAATTGTCCCAATGTCTCAACCTCCACACACAAGGTTAGCCCTTAATAGGTTCCAGACCTCCTGCTACTCTCACCACTCAAGCTAGTACGCTCTACGTGAGACTAACTAACTCTTTAGAGCAATCCTTACCTTGAATCCTTACTAATTTATATAGATGGGGCATCACCATGAACTCCCACTAACAGGGCCATGGAATTACGTCCCGATCAACTGAGGCACCACCATGAGATCTCACCTAGAGATTCATGGAATTACGCCCTAACCAAGTGAGGCACCACGAAACTATCGTGGAATTACGCCCTAAACATACCAACATCATGTTTCATCCATTAATATAAAATCATATCTCATACCAACACCATACCACTTTCATTACCAACCATCCCATTTGTTTTACATGCCAAGATCGTGGTAACACATCAATCCAATTCTTTACCTCAGATATTTCATGCATATTCACATGCCTCATACTTTAAAAAGAGCAACCAATCAATAACAACCATGTAAGGAAAACAGTGTGGCCTGCAGCAGATATCGCTCAAGCCAGAAGCTCTCGCTCAGGCGAGAGGGGTGCCCTCGCTTAAGCTGCAGACTCTCGCTTAGGCAAGATCGCGATAGAGGTCCTGGGAGGTTTTGTGAACACTCGCTTAGGCGAGACCATCTTGCTTGAGCGAGATGGTCTTTTGCTCAAAACTCAATTTGCTCGCTTGGGCGAGTACTCAAGCAAAATTTCTGGGCGAGTTTCTGCTACTCTCACCTAGGCAAGATGAGCCCGGTTGGGCGAAAGTAGTAGTTCGCCTCTCTTATTTCACGTAATAGTGGCAACACACCAACATCAAATATTATTCAGTTCATATTCATCCATACTCAAGCATTATCCAGTCATATTAATCACAAACAAAGGTAAAACAACTAACATACAACCAAGATATGAAAACCCTAACTTTCCTTACCTGGAAAGAGCTAGCCCAAATGACTCGTATACCCAACAGTGAGCACCACAACTCCGGGGACAACTTAGTGAGCTAGAAAAAATAGCGGAACGGAACAGAACAAGGTCATTGAGGTGAGCCCCTAAGGAAATATGAAAATAAAGTTAGAGGAGAACTACTATGAGCTCAAAAGCAACTTACATGAAACGAAAAAGCTTGAGCTTGCTTGGAGAGGGTTAGGAATCAAACCCTAGCAGAGGTTCGCAACTGCTCAAAGAGGGAGTAAGGGAAAATTGTTTTTTTCTAAAATGAGGTGAATGAGTGGGGTTATGGCAAATTAGGGTCTTTGGCTCCCTATGGGCCAGCCCTAGACCCAAATGATTTGGGGCTAGGCCCTTTAATTTTTTTTAGGGCAGAAAAAAGAGTTTTACAACTAATGTTTTTATATTGTCATTGAATCTTAAAATTATATTTTTTTAATGAATAAAATTTTTTATCCTTTTCTCTGCGTTGTTATTCTTCTTGTGTTTTCTATTTATAATGATCACTTAATTAGTGTGAGTAAATGAGGATGTAGCAGTTGGACCAGTCAAGAACGAGAAAGATGCAATAGTAGCTTGCATTCATGTAATCTTTTGTAATAAGCTTTTGAAAACACTAATTAAATGAATTTTGTTATTGTACATCATTGTTTCAGTATATCTTATATGGATGAGTGTGATAGTAGTTATATGTCAGTAATTATATGCTTTATGATTATCAAGTTACGAAATTTCTTTAATAATTTTGTTATTAAATGGAATGTTACAATGTATTGGATAATTTGTTGCTTTTTTATTTGTTTTATTCAATTATTATTTGTTTTCACACCGCCGAGATTACAATAATAATTGAAATTTATGACTGTTCTTGTGTGTGGAACTGATCTGTCCTGCAAGGTGTGGTCCTGCCCTGTCATTACGGTTGAAGAGTGTTCGGCTTTCGTATGAACGTCCTTGCCTAATCTAGAAAGAGAGAAAGAGGGGGAGCGGGTATCTGCAAGTACTCCTATGTTCAAGTCAGTAATCACGAAGTATATGAGTTCTTTGGTTATTACATAGAGATCAAGATGTCCTCGTAACCATTATATGGTTAAGCGAGTTAATTGCTAATTAATGTCTTTCCATATGGTCAAGTACTATATCATAGCTTAGCCTTTTAGGCTCTCAAGGTTCCTAATCACCAACATGGTCGAGTACTACTCAACTCTCTAACATGCACTTGGTCTTCTAAACTTTTAATAAATCATATGATCGAGTACTACTCGACTCTCTACCATGCACTTACTCAATCTTATACCATACAATACAATATGATCGAGTACTACTTGATTCTCTACCATGCACTTACTCAATCTTATACCTGACAATTACTTTAAAAATTATTTTAATTGATTATAAAAGAGAATATATTAATAATATATACATAAAAACAACAAAAGACTTGCATTAACTGATACAAATTATTGAAATAGAGTTTTAATTCTAATCACATATTAGTTGTATTTGTTCTGATTTTCTTTTATCATGAGTGATTGATACTTTAAATTGATTAGATGCATTGATTGGCCGAGATATGCCGAGAATAGTCAAAAGCAAACTTCTTCATAAACATTTTATTAAAACTATAATTGATTTTTAACTTTTTTTTTCGAACTAATTTGAATTGATTTAATTTGTTTTCCTTAAAGAATTTCTGAAAAGTTTCTCTAAGTATAAGATAAGAATGATAAATCTATGTGTGGTCACTGGTCATTTTAAAAGTAGGTATTTCATATCAGACTTGTTCTTTTTAAAAGAAAAAAAAAAGTTAGATGGTTGTTAGATAGTTTACCTACTTTTTATTATTATCTTAATCACTTGAATAAATAAATAAATAACAGCGTGACTATTTGGTACAGAAATACTCGTTAGAAATCACGCGAATATGAATTGTTTGTTTCTTTTTTTATTGGACACGCCTGTGATTTGAGAATTAAAATGAAGTTAAATCATTTGGAAGAAATCAGTGTTATTTGGTGATCATCGTGCTGTTAATTCATAAGCTCTATCCTTTTCAATAAATACAGAAAGTTTTTATTTTTTATGCACAAATACTGCATTTTGATATTTGTTTTTTGGCATATGTATTTTTTAAAACCAAACCTATTTAAAATATTATCACATATTAAATATATTATTAGATCTCTAAACACATAGGAAGGCATTTTATTTTATAGAGGAAATAAAAGTCAGATTAAAAATAAATATGTCTTAAAATAAATTAATCTTTAGGTGTTAGTTAAGAGGAGACTTGATTGTTATTAAATGAAAAAACATCTATCATTGACTTATAAGTCATAATACAATAATAAGTACGCTAAATAGTTAATAACATAAAAGACAAGCCATTGATATCATGAGGAACAATGTGTATAATCTACACGTGAATTTTTACTAAAAGCTAAAAAATGAAAAAACAGGTCCAGCAGAAGCTGTTAATTACCTCCAAATTCAAACTTTGGCTACCAAAACAAGTATATATCTTAATCGTAAGTACTTCCAAATTCAAAATGTCATTAGGGAAAAAACATCTTAAACGTAAATCTCAAAATGAAAATCCACACATATTTTACTATGTAATATTTTGTCCATAAATTAATGATATTAGAATATTTTTTTCTTAAAAAGTCCTGTTCGTAACAACTTACTTATCTATTAAAGATATTACTAAATATTTACATAACTGCGTATATTAAATAATTATTTTATATTTTATGAATATACAAATATAATTTATATATATATATATATATATTAAACATTCGTCTAAGTCCGTTTTTCTTGGAAATGAAAAATTTTTAGATCAATAATTTTTTTAATCATCTAATTTTATATTTTGTTATATATATATATATATATATATATATATATATATATATATATATATATATATAATATAAATAAAATAAAATAACAAGTTTATCTTTTGTAACATATATTTTATATATGTTATATATGTTATATATCTCATATTTTCATAATTTTTAAAATTTTTTAACACTCATAATATTTTATATTGTAATATGATTCTTAAATTTCATAAATCCGTATCTTAATTAAATAAAATAAATGTTTAATATATATATATATATATATATATATATATATTTTAGGAGATAAAAAATGAATCGAATCGAAGAAAAATAGGCAGTGAGGAAAGTGAAAGTATACAAAAGGGTCAAATAAAGGAATGAGACTCATGTAAAGTATACCTCTTGAGAAACTTTTGTCAATGGAGTGGGTGGAGTAAACGCGAACATTGTATCTACATTACTTGAGAGATTAGTCGAAGACACCACTGTTAGACTCTCTAGTCTCGAATGATTATCTAAGGTTACGAATGAAAAATTAATGCAATGCTATAATTGAAAGTAAACACACTGAATTCAACTAAAGAACCAAAACATGAAATTATAAATTAAGCCAACCTAAAATAACGAAAATACTGAAATTACTAAACATAACTACCTAGCTTATGTTTTATTGGATTTTCACTTATAAATGCAATCTAAGACAAGAATTAAACTGTAAACACAAAAAACAGTGTAATCCAATAAATATGAACAAAAATTGAGTAAAATTGAAAATTAAAGCTTGAAAAACGTAAATTGCGAAAACGTCTATCTGTCCTGAACTAAGTCAACTTCAAAAATTGTCTAATAGTGTGTTTGGACAAGGCAATTTAAGAGAGTAATTAATTTGTTTAGAGATTTTGAATTTTTTTTGAAGTAAAAAATGACTTATTTGGATGAAGAAATTAAGAGAAAATTGAAATTGAGAAATTTTAAAAATACATTTCAAATAACTAAAATACTAGAATTTGAAATTCACTCAAACAAGAAGAAAATTGAAACTCTACAATTTATGGAAGTCCTCATTGTTCAAGATGAAAAAAGGTTGAGGCCGACTGACAATCGACCAGGATCGACTCCGTCGAATTCAGTCAAATTTTAATTAGTGCAAACTTGGCCAAAATTTGGTCTAAACTGACATGGCTAAGTTCGGCCAAATTTCAGTTAGTACCGACTCCACCGAATTCGACCAAGTTCGGCCATATTTTTGCTAGGGCCAACTCGACCGAATTCAGTCGGGGCCGACTCAATCAAAATTTTGTTGGGACTAACTCGACCAAATTCAGCCAAGTTACGAGCAAATTTTGGTTAGGGACGATTTGACCTAATTCGACAAGAGCAGACTCGACCGAAATTTGACCAGTACTGACTCAAGAATTTGGTCAAATTTGACAAGTTCATCCGATTGAAATTTGGCCAAATTTGACAAAGTTGACCTTGGCCGAAATGTGGTTGAATTAGGCAAAGTCAACCTTGACCAAATTATATTGAAACGACCTCGAGCGAAATTTTGGCCAAATATGACATAGTTGACCTTGAGATAAATTCGATCGAAATGACCCCGTTTGAAATTCAGCCAAATTTTTTTGAGTTGACCTTGACGGAAATTTCACAAAATTTGGTCGAGTCAACACCAACAGAAATTTGGCCGAGACGACATCATTCAAAATTTGGCCGAATTCACCCAAACCGAAGATTTGAAATTTAGTTGAGTTAGCCCCAACTGAAATTCAGTCAAGTCGACCCTGACCAAAATTTAGCCGAGTCGACCCTATTCGAATCCCACTGAGTCGTCCCCGGTCCAAATTTGCATAATGCGGCGGAGTTGGCCTAACCAAAATTCGACCAAATTTGACCAAATCGACCTTGGTGGAATTCGACTGAGTCGACCCCGACCTAAATTTGGTTAAATTGGACTGAGTTTACGCCAGCCAAAATTTGACTGAATTTAAATATTTTAAGTTGACTCTTATATTTTTTAAATTTAATTTCAAAATTTTATATATTAAAATAAGTATTGTTAAAATAAATTTTTACTCATAAGAAAAATTCAATTATTTTATCCAAACAAGAAATTGAAATGTAAGCTATTCTAATTAGTCTATCAAAACAGATTATTTAGAAAATTTAGAAAATGAAAAGAATTCAATTGCAAGAATTTCAAATGATATATATATATATATATATATATATATATATATATATATATATATTTTTTATATATATTTATATGACATCCAAACACAATGTAAGAGTAATTTATTCTAGTATGATTTTGCATGACTTTGCAAGGTAAGAGTAATTTTTGAATCGATGTTAGCTTTCAAGTTGATGACTTTGCATTCCCTACTTTCTAGTATGATTCAACACTAAAAACTAGTGTTGAAAGACAAAAAAGGTTTTAATTACACAAACTCAAGTTCTTGCATTGGTTTAGTAAAAAAGAATGAAGAAGAGATGCTTAATCGATACAATTTCATTGTAATGTAATAACAACTAAAAATGAAAGAGGCAAACGAAATTGTAATTATTGGAAAGTAAAGAGTATGTACTATTCTTCAAGAACTCCACTCCAAGCTCACTTTGTAGTGATGAAATTGAAGAACTCTATAGAGAGAATGCTCTAATTCTATGAAAACTATAAATTTGCATACTTATATAGCTAGCTACTTAAGACATTGCCTATAATAGGTCATCCTAGTACCAAAAACAAGTTAGCTTGAGGTGCATTCAGTCATGATAGTGTGTTTTTGCTCCCACTTCTCTTGGTGGCAAGTCCCCATGTAAACTATGCCAAGTGTCACTAACTACTGCATGTCAATCAACTCTTCATTGACCACTTGTCCAAGTAAAATTGCTAGTTGTTCGATATCCAAGTCTAGTTGGACAACATCTTATTCATTTATTCCAGCGTGGCAACATGCTTAGCTAAGCACCAAAGTGGAAGCATGTTCATTTATCCAGAGTGGCAGTAGACTTACAAGTCTTCACAGAAGCTACATTTTCTTCCAATTTTACTAATCATCTTAGCCAACTCATGTTCAGGCCAATTACTCTCTCAAGTGAACTGCTCATCTTCAAAAATCACACCAAATTAATACCATTATCTTGCACATCAAAAATTTATTAACATACTATATCTACAGGTAATATACAATTAATGCTACTAAGAAAAAAACTAAATTGAATGTAAATGTAAGCTATATTACTACTTAAACTATACTACAAAAGTATATCTAATTAAAGAACTAAACTAAAATGTTCTAACAAAGGCTAATCTAATGAAACTTAGGAAAAACTAGAACTATCCTACTACTCTGAACCAAATTTAAGTTAAAAACTAATAGTTAAACACTAAAACATTTCTAAAGAGATGCAAATGGTCTAGAAAAAGCACATGAAAATGAGTGTCATCACACCCCCCACTTAAACCATTGCACTCCTAGGCAATAAAAAAACTAAATGAAAAAGTAACCTACAAAACTAAGCAATACTAAACTCATGGATTTGTACAAGACTTGTGTGACTATTCTAGTTCAAAACTAAAACCAACAAAAAGTCATCAATATGAGTTTTCAAAGTTCCAGCTAGCTAAACATAATTACAATCACCTTCATTAAGTAGTAGGCAATCTAAAATAAGCTCACAACCAAGGTTAACCTCTCCAAGAGAAGTGTATGCACTCAAGCTCTCAAGTGTTTTAGGTTCAATATATAATTCTCAGTACAACATGCAAACTAGCACTGTCATAAGCTTATGAAGCCTCTAATTAACACCCATTGGCTTAGATGAAAAATCAAGATCCATAGAACTTTAGACTCAGCTTGTAATGTGGCTAGGGGTATATGTGAGGTAAAAAGAAGGAGAATTAAAGGCTGAAATCAAGAGAGGTGGGATGGAATTAGGTGGAAAATGGGAAATTCAAATGCAGATTCAGAAAAATAGAATAACATTATTATTTTTTTGTACATTTAACCTCACTTTCTTTTTTCTTTCTTTTCTTTTTCCATTTTTCTTTCTTTTCTATTCTCTTTTCTTTTCTTATCAAAATAGAACAGACTCATCTTTTTAAAAATTTTCAGCTTTTGCTCAATCTTTTTATTAAAACTGTTTCAGCTCATTATTTGTTATCAGCCACCATACTAGTTCAAACCTCCCTCACACTTGAATTTCACAAACTCCTTAGCATAACCTAAGACATCACACACCTCGAGGATAGGGTATATTCCTTTTTTTTCTATTTCAAGGCTTGTAGTGAGCTCAAATCAACAAAGAAAAAGGTAAATCAAGCTCAAAAGTCAGGTTCAATGGCATTTTTGTACAGGGTAAGCTTTATTTGGCTAATGGCTAATCAATAAACATGGCATATGTCCTTTCAAGAGTGTAAATCCAAACGATTACTGAAAAAAGAGTCATCACAAGTTTTGTAGTACCAACTTACATGTGTGAATGATAATAAAAGAAATCAGGCACAAGTCTCACAAAGGTAGAATCTGTCAAACTGGATTTAGCTTTACTTTTCATACAAAAACTACTCAACTCTAGTGAAGGAATCATACAAACAACCTACTAAGAACTTATTAACTTAAACTAAAAAATCCACAAATCAGTAACAGTTATGGACCAAAACAACAAACAAGTAAGTATACAAATCCTAAAAACTTATCCAAAAACTTCAAAACATTTATCTAAGAAAGTTTAAAACCATTAAAGAAAGACAAGAAATGAGTCAACATCTAAAAACAACAAAGGAATGAGAAATTCATTGTCAAAACTTGAAGCAAAATGTTGAAAAAAAAAATGCTAAGCGAAACTTAAAACAACAAATGAAAATCTAAGCAACTATCTAAACAAACTTAAAATATCAAAGTACAAAAAAAAACCTAGAATCTACTTAGAAACTAAGAAAACAAACTACTAGGGATATTACCGTAACACCCCTATCTAATTATCTGACACATGTCCAATAATTAGGTTTTTTCGTCATTTTGGTACCCTTTAACCAACTGAAAACGTTATTACTGTTTTGTCCCTGTTTTCTACTCCGTAGTGAATTTGTGTTTGGGTATTTGGTAATTTCGCCAACTTTTAAATGCATCTGAAACTGATTTGACCACCTTTCATTTCGAAGCAGAGGCTTGGTTTGAATGCAGAAGCTTGCTTTGGAAGGAAGTTTACGTGATAAATATGGAAGAAGTTGTGTTATTAGTTTTTGTTTGTTGTTTTCCAGTTCTTTTTTCCTTCCATTTTTTATCCTTACTCCAGGTATTTCTGTATATTTTCTGTGTTGCAATGTTTATGGGTAATGATAGAATGATATTTGGAAGGAAGTTTACGTGATAAATATGGAAGAAGTTTTGTTGTTTGTTTTGCAGTTCTTTCTTCCTTTCGTTTTTTAACCTTACTCCAGGTATTTCTGTATATTTTCTGTGTTGCAATGTTTATGGGTAATGATAGAATATTTGGAAGGAAGTTTACGTGATAAATATGGAAGAAGTTTTGTTATTAGCTTTTGTTGTTTTTTTCTGTAGTTGTTTCTTCCTTTCGTTTTTTAACCTTACTCCAGGTATTTTTGTATATGTTCTTTGTTGCAATGTTTATGGGTAATGGTAGAATGATATGAAAAGTTTTTTTTAGCATTGTTTATAAAGGTTTCAGAGGTTTTTTTTGTTGATTTTTTTTTTGTTCATGATACGTACTCCAGTTTATATTTCTGTTCTTGCATATCCATTTTTTTTTTACTGTTCATTGTTTCCGTTTTGCTTTTAAGTAGTTTGATATTTTTATTTTGTAGTTAATGGTTGCTATAGTTCTTTGTTGTTTTTATTTTGTTGTGTTTATTTGAATATTTTCTGTTGTTTGTTTTTCTTACAACAAATATTTTGATGTTTTATTTTTTTCCAATTTTTTGGTGTATTTTAGGAAGTGCAATGGCGAAGAAGCTGGATATGATTAAAGATATTGATGGTAAGAGGGAAACTCTAAAGCTAGCAGTTAGAGTTGTTGATCATTGGTATGTTCAATCCCGTGATTCTACTCTTCAGTTGGAGATGATTATGATGGATGAAAATGTAAGTATTTCATCAGTAAACCTTTTAATTTTTTGATGTCTTATATATTTTAATTTGTTATGTTGATTATTTATTGTAGACGGACAAAATACATTGCATTGTTCGCATGAAGGAGTTTCATTTATGGGATAACAAGTTGATTGAGGGAGAAACATATATCATGCACAATTTCAAGATACTGAAAAATGAAGGGCAGTACAGGGTATGTGAGCATCCTTACAAGTTACTGTTTATTGGTGCTACATCCATGAAGTCGCAAGCTCTTGCTAAACTTCCAATGAAGGCTTACACCTTTAAAAGTATAAAAGAGATTGTTAGTGGCAATTTTATTCCTGATTTGCTGATAGGTATGAGAAATATGATGACTGTTTTATTTTAAACAAATTTGTGTATGATAGTCATACTAACCCTATTTTATATATTGTGTCATTGAGATTTGATTGGTGTCGTTAAGAATGTGAGAATCAAGCCTTAGTTCAAAAATGTACACTCAAAAAATGTGGTGTTTACTTTGGTGGATCTGAGGTAAAATAATATAATTGTACTATAATATTCTGTGTATATTTTGATTTATTTGAACTGAAAAATTTTTTTTGTTGCAGTGGTGCTGCAATTTGTTGTACATTGTGGGATGATTATTGCAAGAAGTTTGTACAGAGGTTCAATGAGCTACCTAATTCGGAGAAGCTTGTGGTTATCATTACTCAAGCTAAAATCAAACCAGCTGCAGGTACATTTCTTTATGAAACATCTTTTTCCTTCACTATGATTTTTCTTTTTTGTAACATTGGTTTTCATATGTAGGTGAATGGCCAGTTAATGTTTCTAATACATGGAATGGTACAAAGTTGATCATGGAAAATGATTTTCCTCAAATAGTTGATTTTAAGAAACGAATGAAAGAGTAAGATATTCAAATACCCAAACAAAAACTTGGAAATATTAAACCATGTTAATTATTTGAACTTGTATTCGAATGATTTTTCATATAGTAAAAATAGTGTAGTTGATTTTGTATTTTTTATTTGATTTGCAGAATTGATCCTGATGAAGTGATATTGAGTCAATGTGTAAGTCAATTGACTCAGTCTTCCCAATATACTGATGCTGAACGTTTTGTATATAAATGTTTAGTAAAAAGTTTGTTTAAAATCCCATCAATGAAGAAGGTATGAAAGCAAGTTTTGAGGAATAACTTTATTTCATTTCTGTTGTTTAAAGGATTTTAACTTAAATTTTTCTTTTGATATAGGAAGTTGTATGTGTGACTGTTGCAACGACTATTAAGTTTAACTTAGATAATGAGGGCTGGTATTATTTGGTTTGCAACAATTGCAACAAAAGGACTTATGAAGCAGTTTCTTTCAAGTGCACTTATTGTGATAAGGATAATGCACTGCTTGTTTTCAAGTTGGTATATTGTTATATTGTATTTTACATTATGTGATCTATCTTAGTTGTTAATTGTAATTTTTGTTTACTTTCTAGGTATAGGCTCCAAGTCCAGGTCTGTGATGATTCAAACAATTATGCTATTTTTGTTGTATGGGACCAAGAATGTAGCAACATCATTGGGTTGTCTACAGCTGATTTGCAGAAAAGAATGATTGAGGTCAACTTTTTTATATTTTGCATTGTTTATTTTGTATATGCTATTAGTGGTGTGAAAAAAAATGGTTTTTATATTATATTGTTGTCAATTACTGCTATGAAATGAAATTTGTTTTATATTATATTATTGTTAATTACAATAGGTTGGTGAAGATGACCCCCTTTGCTTTCCTGATGCATTGGATATAATGCTAGGCTGTACCTTTGCATTTAAAGTTCGAACCCAACCAAGAACTAAGTGTGCATTTGTCATTAAAGTTTCAAATGTTTCAGAAATAGTGACACATGTTAAAAGTCTTATCCCTCCACTTCAAGTAAATATTAATTTTGAAATGATTTATATATTTCTTCCTGTATAAATTACATGTAAATGTAAAATATTTTGATGTGTATTTGTATATGTAGATTGGTGATAGTACTGATAAATGCAGTATGGATTTGGTATCTGAGAGTTCCAGTGTTACGGTAAGTATATTAAGGTGCAGTTTTCAATTTTTTCTTAATCCGAATCATAGTTTTTAAGTAGATATTACCGAAATTGATCTGTGATTTTGTTCGTTTTGTAGATTTCAGAATTACATGGGAAAGCTATTTGTAATTTGGCTGCAGACACTGATACTGATATAGTATATTCGTATTCAATTTTCTTTATTCATAATGTAAATTATAGAGTATTTGACATGATAATTTTTCTATTCTTAATTTTGTAGATGAGTTTGAGTGCAACTGGTGATAATGATTCGGATTATGTTGTAATTGAAACTCCAAGAAAGAGGTTATTGCCATGTAGTGAAAATTGCAATGAATCTTCTCAGGACATGGATTCTGCTCAACTATCCAGCACTAAGATGAAGAAGCTTATCAAAAAGGAGAAAACGTAAATTGATTTACATGTTCTGATTTGTATATGTTTGATGAATATAATTTTATGTGCTTTAGAACAGTTATGGTTAAGCACTTTTTAGCTATATATGTTCTGTAAATTAGGTTAAAGTACATTGTGCTTGATTCTGTTATGTTTTGTTTGATGTTGGACTCATTCCCAAATATATGTATGGAAACATCTTCCAACAGTATATAGTAGACCATTGATAAAATTATAGGTACTAACATTCAGTAAAGGGATATACATGGTTGATAATAAAGGAAATTAAATTAAGTAGGTATGTATACATACAGAATCATATATAGTCTTTCAAAAAGCAAATAAAAAAAGGCCTTAAACTATTATCAAACTTAACATATAAACATTTGTAGTACATTAAGTGATTAAAACATGAATTGTGCTTGAACGGTTTTTGTCAACTCCAAACATCAGTTTGTTTCCAGCTTCCAGTCCATTATCAACGCAAAATTGTTTCCACCCTCGAGTTATGTAGCATTCCATACGCGATCTGTTACTACATCTGATATTGCATTCCCATAAACCACCATTTTCATTGCTGAGGTTATACACTTTCTGATTCCTTACCAAGGCTACATCAACAAATTGTGCATCCAAGTACTGTAAATGAAATTGAGAATATGTCAAGTAATTTTATAAATTCATATAACAAAATAAGTTCAGAAGCAATGAAACTTACCAGTGATGATGAGCGAATATCGTTTTGAGTTAATGTTTTCTTTGTTGAAAAGTAAAATGGATTTTCATCATTGCTTTCCATTGTAGTACTACAACTATCAGTTGATTTGTTGATGTAAGTTATTTCATCACCAGCCAAATCAAATATCCTTACTAGGAATTTGTAATCTCCCATGTAAGTTAGCCTCATTACATGATCATTCTTGATTTCATAGTACTTAACAAACTCTGGAATTCCCTTTCTAATATAACGCATATGCAAGAATCCTCTTGCAATGGTAATTTCGTGGGTGTTTCCTACTGAGTCAATCATCTCAAAGTTATCAGACGCAAATGTTGGTCCCCAAAACCGTGAAAATGCATCAGCAAGCATTATAAATTCCTGTAGCATAAATAACTCCTCTTTATGTTTAATATGAAATCATTGTAAACCAGTTACATATGAATAATATTGATGCGATAATGTTACATGTTGTATCGATAATTTGATATTGAAACAGTTGAAGAATCTGGGCAATGGGATTTGTGGTGGGACATCAGTCGGATTTTTCAGAGCAGGGTATTGTATTTTAGTCATGTCTATATCAAAAATCCTTAAGTCAAACACCCTGTTTCCTAAATATTTGACTGCAACATAATAGTTGTCTTTGAACTTGTAAAAACTTGCTATTTCATAACCTCCACAAAAGAAGTTTTTAGGCACTGAACTTTCACCTATGCGGACAACTAACTTATTTCCTCTTGGGTCCACTAAGTAGTTTAGATTGTGTCTAACTTCTTTTGACCAGTAAACAAAGAAATCATGGTCAAATTGAATGTATTCCTGTAATATGTATGAAGTAAAGGAATGAAACATTATGAACGTAGTACAACTGTCTGATGTAATTTTTGCAGATAATAAACCAAGAAAAAAACAATCTTTCCAAATGGGTTCGAGTATATTCCTTTTTCTATAGAAAATGCATATTATAATGGCCGCTCTGCAAAAAATCCCATATATATACACCTTTTGCATTTGCTTTCTGATATCAGTGGTTGAAAACAGATGATACATAATTTAAAGCAAAGAAATCAAAAATTTACCTTTGTTGGATTAAGAACTGAAACCCAGAATGGATGGCAGTACATCATGGCCTTCCGAGAAGATGAAGCCATTGAAAAAAAAATTGAAATGCAGTGCAGAATGATTAGACAATGGAAACCAAAGAACTCGAAGGACATGACATAAATATTAAACTTTAAAAAAAATTACCGTTTGAAATGACGGTTGGTAATGAAATGTCAGTGTAGTTAATACTCTGACCTTTTAATTATTTAGTTTAACTTTTAAAAACCAAGAAAAACTGAGCACTCATTGCATATACTAATTTCATTAAATTGACATGACAATATATGAAATAGATTTATGTAAAAAAAATCCATTGTTTTCTTTATTTGGTGCCATTTTAATTGACTAATTCCAATAACTACAACATAAAACATGTAAGTTATGTGGTCTGCAATGAAGGGATGATACTTTGCAGAAGCAACAAAAAGAATGAAACTACTACAATGTCTATGAAAATAAAAAGTAATACTAGACAGCCTTGAGGTTTTTTTTTTTTTCTTTTGAAAATATAATTGTACATTTTACAATATGCATTTATTGTTCAGTTTCTTTGAATAAAATTTTTTAAAATTTATTCTGAGGTTAGTGTTGGATATTGAAAAACACAAGAATGGATGCTGATAAAAAAATATCCAAGATTTCTTGCGCCCAAGCAAGATTGAAGCGAAAAATGATATTGAAAGAAAACAGGATGAATAAGAAATGTGGTAAACAGTTTGATATATTTTCTAAAAGCCAACATGCTAGAACATTGTGTACTCCACTCTCTGATGTTACATATAATTTTTTGGCTGGAGAAGACTTAACAATTCTGGAAGAGTACAATGTCATAAAGATAGACATGTAGTTCCAGATAGTAATGCTTCTCATCGACAAAATCTATTGCTTAGGTTTCAGATGGTTTTTTCAGAGCAGGAAAAAGGCAATCAATGCTCATTGAATAAGAGTAGTACTTGTGAACAATCTTCCTTAACTGCATCTCATTTTCATATGGCTGAAGAAATAAGTCAAGTTAGTAGTAATGCAGATACTGCAGACAATGGCCAAGGTATTAATTAATTTATATACTAGTAAATTTTAATATTCATTAATTCTTACTATTTTATATTATGACAGTTGAACAGAGCGTTAAAATGCGAAAAAGTCAACAACATCGAAAGAAAAAAACATATACAACTTTGGACACTGACTATTCCATACAATTAGATGAAAGATAAGATATCTACTAATTACATCCTTTACTTTACTATATTATTGGTTTTTTATATATGTTTACTAAATAAACAATACACATTCACTTCTTATGCAGATATAGATGACCTAGTATACATGTGCCCCTATTGTAAAGCATACATGTGGTATGAAGAAAGGATAGACAAGCATAAACATTTTGCAATTCCAAAGTTTCATTTGTGTTGTGGAAATGGAAAAGTGCAGTTACCTCTATTGAAGGATGCTCCTACTGTTTTGAAGCAATTATTGTTTGACTCCAACAGTAGAGAAGGAAAAAATTTCCAACAACATATTCGTACATATAATATGATGTTTGCTTTTACATCACCAGGTGCCAAAGTTGATAACAGCTATAACAATGGTCATGGTCCAACCAACCTAAGGATCCAAGGGCAAGCTTGTCATAGAATAGGTAGTTTGCTCCCACCTGCAGGACAAATGCATAAGTTTGCTTAGTTATATATTTATGATACTGAAAATGAAACACACAACAAAATCCAATCGTTAATGTACGTCAAGCTAAAGTTTTTTTATATTACCAATTTGATATTTTGATGCTGTATTAATTAAGATTCTATTCATTTTCAGAAATGACAACAAAATTGATGTAGATATTGTAAAAAAATTGACAAAAATGTTAGATGAATACAATGTTCATGCAAAATCATTTTGAGTTGCTAGAGACCGTTACAGAGAACAACCTTTCCATGACCTTAAATTAAGGCTAATTGCTGATAGGAATAAGGATGGAAAGTTATATAATATACCTAGCGTTTCTGAAGTAGCAGCACTAGTAGTTGGTGACGTTGATAGTGCTTCCCCGAGAGATATCATAATGGAAAATAGAAGTGAAAAATTGGAAAGAATTAACGAAATTCATACGAGCTACCTAGGATTCCAATATCCTTTACTATTCCCATACGGAGAAGATGGTTATAGGCATGATGTTATTCATCGAGTCACAAGTACTTCAAAAAACATGAAAAGAAATCGCTTGACAATAAGGAAATGGTTTTGCTTTCGGATTCAGAGTAGAGAATTAGAAGCACAGACACTACTAAGATCTAGGCGATTGTTCCAACAATTTGTTGTTGATGGATATACTATGCTAGAGTCTGAAAGGTTATCATTCATAAGAAACAACCAATCGAAGCTTAGAGTGGACAAGTACGATAACCTGTTCCAATCAAAATCAACTACCCAAGAAGAAGGATCTACGAAAGGCAAAAGAGTTGTACTACCTTCTACTTTTGTTGGTGGGACACGATTTATGGAACAACTTTATTTTGATGGAATGGCAATTTGCAGTCATGTTGGTTTTCCATATTTGTTTGTTACTTTTACATGCAATCCGAAGTGGCCTTAAATACACAGAATTGTATCACAACAAAATTTAGCTACATCTGATAGACCAGACTTAATTGCAAGGGTTTTTCGAATCAAATTTGATCATCTTCTAACAGATCTTACGAAGAATCATTTGTTGGGCATGGTCATTGGATGTATATCTTTTTATTCCTATTATTTGATTACCTAAAAATATTTTTGTTCGTTGATATACTAATCGAATGAATTTACAATGCAGACATGTATACTATTGAATTCCAAAAGCGTGGTCTACCTCATGCTCATCTGCTTCTTTTTTTGCACCAGAATGACAAATATCCAACCGCTGATGATATTGATAAAGTTATATCAGCTGAAATTTTGTGCCCAATAGAAAATCCAAAACTACATCAATGTGTGAAGAAATATATGATTCATGGTCCTTGTGGAGTAGTAAATAAATTCCTTCCTTGCATGAAGAATGGTAAATGCTCACGGTTTTTTCCTAAAAAATTTCAGAGTAGTACAACTATTTCAGAAGATGGATTTCCACAATATCGAAGAAGAGATAATGGAGTCTATGTTGTCAAGAATCATGTTTCTTTAGAAAATCGATCTATGGTTCCAATATACTGATGCTGAACATTTTGTATATAAATGTTTAGTAAAAAGTTTGTTTAAAATCCCATCAATGAAGAAGGTATGAAAGCAAGTTTTGAGGAATAACTTTATTTCATTTCTGTTGTTTAAAGGATTTTAACTTAAATTTTTTCTTTTGATATAGGAAGTTGTATGCGTGACTGTTGCAACGACTGTTAATGTATGGATAATGTTGTATGGCTGTTTGGGTGTGAATGTGTGGCTGTTACAGGAAGAACAATGGCGAGATCTGTCGTTTTCGCCCAAGCGAGCCTGTCTCGCCTAGGCGAGACTCGCAGAAACAGGCCTAGGTTCACACTCGAGCTCTCGCTCAGGCGGAGAGCTCTCGTTTTGAGCGAGGTACTACCTCGCTTAGGCGAGAAGGGCTCGCCTAAGCGAGAACGCGTGAGGGTTTGAGGCATGTCGCTGCAGTTGTGGCCCAGGCGAGGGACCTCACCTTCGGGCGAGTGGTGGCCTCGCTCAAGCGAGGAAGGCTCGCCTAAGCGAGAAAGTGCAGAAGGCTACTGTTCCTGTTTGTCGAGCTCTCGCTTAGGCGAAAAGAGCTCGCCTAAGCGAGAGACCCGCCTGAGCGAGATCTTTCTGCTTGAGCGAGCAGTTGGGCGAGAATGAGTTATGTCCTGTTTATTTCTCTGCTCTTGGATGAATGTCACATGTTTAGTTGGATTACTGTATTAAAGCATGTTTTGAGTGATATTGCATGTATGGAATGGTTCATGGGCTGAATATGATGAGTTTTGTATGATTTTGGCATGAAATATGAATGAAGGTTGGTTATAAGTGTTGGCATGAGTTTGGTATGCATGACAAGTACACTCTTTGTTGGTGAAACATGATTTGTATGTGGTTATGGCGTAATTCCATGATAGTTTTGTGGTGGTGCCTCATTGGTTAGGGCGTAATTCCATGAAGCTCTAGGTGAGACCTCATGGTGGTGCCTCAGTTGGTCGGGACGTAATTCCATGACCCCTGTTAGTGGGAGTTCATGGTGGTGTCCCATTTCTATAATTTAGTAAGGATTCAAGGTAAGGATTGCATCCTGACACTCTAAAGAGTCAGTTAGTCTCTCATAGAGCGTACTGACTCGAGTGGTGAGAGTAGTAGGAGGCCTGGAACCCATTAAGGGCTAACCTTGTGTGTGGAGGGTCAAACATTGGAACAATTAGCTCGGTAGAGCAGATTGGTAGAGTAGTAAAGACCACCACAAGTATAAGCATCTGCTGAATCCGACTAATTATATGTATCCGGACGAGTCGCGTTTGAGTCTTAGTATATTGAGTGCAAGTTAGAACATGATTGGTTGACATTTGCATCGTGGACTGCGAAATTGTATGTAATTGTATGATAAACTGTTTTCGATTCTAGCTTACCCTTTTGTTTGTTGCATGTTCTGTTTGTGTGGTTTTCTCTTTTTGCAATGATCATCAATTTATTGATGTGAGCATATGGGAGAAATCCTTGTGGTCAACAGGGGAATGGTGACTCCGCTGTATAGCTCGCCTGGGCTGGATTTCGCTTATTTGGGCTTTCCTTTTAGGGCTATGGCCCATGTATTGACTTGTCTTTTAAATCTTAATTTGATTACTATTAAACTTTGTACCCTGTCTTGTATTGGCATCGTGGTAAGCCTCAGGATTCCATTTTAAGTACCTTGGGTATCTTTAAGGAGTGATTTCATACTCCTCATCTTGGCTCCTTATATTATTCTGTGTAATATTCCATTTACTATGTTATTATTTAAATTGGGTGTTACATTCATCAATTTTGTTCAATTGGATATTTTTTTGCTAACACCGTTTAAATCATTAACGGCCATGAACATTGACTGCCATATGTCACTTCGTAGTTTTTTTTTTTTAATGTCCACGTGTCAACCCAATAGCGTGCCATATGTCAAAGTCAATGTTATAAATTCAATTTGGTCCCTATATTTGTTATTTTTGTTCAATTTAGTCCCAATTTTGTTTAAAATTGACCAATTTTGTCTCTATCGAAGATGTGACCAAATTTAATTTTTATATCAAAGTTATAATGATGTGAATTTTAGTATATTATATAAAAATATTTAATAAAAATGTGAATTTTAATATAAAAATTAAATTTGGTTTCAATTTGGAGAGGGACCAAATTGGTTCATGTTAACAAAAATTGGGACTAAATTGAACAAAAATAACAAATATAGGGACCAAATTGAATATAAAACATTGACTTTGACATGTGGCACGTTGTTGGGTTGACACGTGGACATTTTTAAAAAATTCAAAAAAAAAATTCAAAAAAATTCAAAAAAAATCAAAAAAATCAAAAAAACCACGAAGTGACACGTGGCAATCACTATTCATGGTCGTTAATGATTTAAACGGTGTTAGCAAAAAAGGACCCAATTGAACAAAATTGACAAAAATTCGGACCTATTTGAACACAACCAAAATTATGACTTATTTGACAAAATTTGACGAAAATTGAGATCAAAAAGGTATTTTAACCTATAATTTTTGTAATGTTAGAAGGTCCCGATTGACCCATGTTTTGGTGTGGCCTCCATCCTTGATTAAAATTTCCTTAATGGCCCTGATTACTCATATAGCTAACTTCCTCCTAAGATGTTCTTTGTATGGCACATTGTCCAATAGAATGGATTTCCCCATATAATTCACAGCCTTGCCCTGGTTGATATTGAGCTAGAGACGCATTTTGGTTCTTGAGGAAGTTGAGAAAGTTTCTTCATGAGAGTTTCAAGTTATTGGGTCATGATTTTGTTTTGAGCTAGCAAGGCATCTTGGGATTGAAGCTCTAAGACACCTTTCTTTTGCAAATGGGTTCTCTCATTATAAGTGTCATTGTCACTAGCTGTCATGTTCTCTACTAACTCGTAGGCTTCCTCCGATGTCTTCCACTTGATATTTCCTCCAGCTGAAGCATCCAACATAAGCTTCTTAAGGTTCATTGTTAAACAAAATGGGGTTCATGTTGACCCCAAGAAAGTCAAGGCCATCCAAGAATGACCTACTCCTAAAAATATTGGAGAGTTAGGAGCTTCCATGGATTGACAAGTTTTTATAGGAGATTTGTTCCTAACTTCTCTACTTTGGCTTCACCCCTTAATGAGTTAGTCAAGAAATATATGTCATTTGATTAGGGTAAAAAATAAGAGTCTGCTTTTTAGCAACTCAAAGAAAAACTCATTAATGCACCCATTCTACCCTCACCAGACTTTTCAAAAACTTTTGAACTAGAATGTGATGCATCGGGTGTAGGTGTAGGTGTTGTGTTGTTGCAAAGAGGTCACTCAATTGCTTACTTCAATGAAAAACTTAATGGTTTCTCCCTCAATTATCCCACCTATAATAAAGATTTATATGTTGTAGGTGTTGGGAACAATATCTATTGTCCAAGGAGTTTGTCATTTATGGTAACCATGAGTCGCTTAAATACTTGAAGGGTCAACACAAGCTTAATAAGAGACATGCTAAATGGATGGAATTCTTGGAACAATTTTCTTATGTGATAAAAAACAAGAAAGGCAAAAGAAATGTGGTAGGTGATACTTTGTTTATAAGGCATACCTTTTTTTCAAAATTGGGAGCCAAAATTCTTTGATTTAATCACATTCCAAAAATATATGCTAAAGATTTTGAGTTTTCATCCACCTATGTTGAAGTCTTGAAAGAGATCAAGGGGATTTCTATGTGAATGATGGGTAATTTTTTAAAGAAGGAAAAATTTGTATTCCCCAAGGTTTACAAAGAAAGTTCCTATTTCAAGAAACACATGAAGGGGGATTAATGGGTCGCTTTAGGGTAGAAAAAACCTTAGGTCTAATAAAAGAAAACTTCTTTTGGCCCCATATGAGTAAAAATTTCCAAAGTCATAGATGTATCTCTTGTTTACAATCAAAATGCATAACAATACCTCATGGACTTTATATCCCCTTGCTTGTTGCTTTAGCCCCTTAGGAGGATATCAATATGAATTCTTTTCCTAGGACTCCTAATAACCCAAATGGGAGGTGATTCCATTTTTGTGGTGGTTGATCATTTTAGCAAATTGGCACATTTTATACCCTACCACAAAGTTGATGATGCTAGCAACATTGCTAGGTTGTTCTTTAGAGATGTAGTAAAGCTTCATGCTATACCACGCATCATAGTATCTAATAGAGTCAATGATGAGTTCATATTTATGCCCTAATTTAATGTTTAATTCTGGATTTTTTAAGAATTTTGTTCTTAAAAGATTGATTTAATTTGGATTTCTTATAATTGGGTTTATTGAGCATGAGATCCAAAAACATGTTAAAAATAGCGTTTTAGTTGCATAAATGTTCTTTAGATATTTTGAGGTGTGTTAATGCAGTTGCAACTAAGTTGAGCTCATAGAGGTGTGGAAATAAATTGATTAAAGTTTCATGACGCCTTAAAGATAAATCCGAGAATAGAAAATTATCAAAATCACAAAAATTCAAGCCAAGCATTACATGAAGAAGCAAGAAAAGCTTGAAAACCTGAAGAAGTTTGGCTAAGCTAAGAAGAGGGAACAAGCGACAAAAAATTGGACCTTGCGGTTTTCTCTATCTTTTTTAGGAAAGGGACTTTGAAAATTCATAAATATTTATGATAAAAGATAATTTAGGGAAAATATGTCTTTAGATATTTTATTTGATATTTTTAAATAATTATCTTATTTAATTATATCATAAAATATCAAAAGATAATAACTACCACATCTTCTTAAATATGGCAAGATCTTCTTAAATCTTTTTAGATCTCCACAACAAACAAATATTTCTTGAAGATATTGGATTATTTAAAAGATAATTGGAAAAGATTGCAAATGGCTCATTTGAAAACTTAATGCAAATATTAGTTGGTGACAATTTATCATATATCTTTAAGTAATTAATTTATTTAATTATATCATAAATTGTCAACTAACTATATTTGTCAAATATTTTTAAATTGGCTATATCTCTCCAAATATTTTTAGATATTCATAACAATTATAAAGATAAATGATATTTATGAGATATTTGAGAGATTTTAACAACAGAAAAGCCTAGTCCAAGTCATATATAAAGAGACCAAGGGGAAGCAGAAAAAACAAGCTCGGAACTTTGGAGTTTAGGATCCCTTTACAGAGGCCTAATTTCGTTCTCTCTCCATTCTTCTCCTATTTTTATTTTATTTTGATTTCATGGAGTGAAGTTTCAAGGGTTGGTTCCACTGTAATTTCATTATGGATTCTAAAGTTAGAATGCAATAATTGGTTTGTTCATGTGATTGTTGTTTTGATTTATAACTTTCTATGTCTTTTGTATCTTAATCAAGTAAAGTTAATGATTTTTAATTTTAGCAAGTTAGCACGGTGTTAAATCTACATAACATATCAATCACATGAATTCAAGGATTTCTAATTTTAATTGAAAATGTACTTTGATTAAATTTAGAAACTTTCATGTGATTAAATGGGTTTTTGCCAATGATTGAGGATACACTTTGATTAAAGCTGAAAACTTTAACAAGAATTAATCAAGAATGTAATTTGGTTAATTAACTTTTTACTTGATATTAGAGGTAAAAGAAAATATATGATTAGGCGTAGTAATACTTAATTGAGAATGTACTTTGGTTAAATTTACTATGATTAATCTACAAAGTTCTTACTTTTAATTGAGAATGTACTCTAGTTAATAGAGAGAACGCCAACAAATTAATTGAGCAATAATTTTTCGATAACCGATGATGGATCTATTTTGAAAAAGCAATGGAATCAATCTATTTTCTTTACCATTTTTTTTAATATATTTTTATCTTTATCTTCTTCTATTAATTTTCCCAATATTATTTAACTAACCCCTTTTGTATAATTTTTATAAGAACTAATTTGTCAAAAATCAATTTCGTGTTTGTTAGGAGGCGACTTAGGGTTGACTATACCCATACTGATCTCTTGACTACTTTCTTAACAGAAAAGTAGTAAAGCTTCATGGTATATCCCGCACCATAATACCTGATAGAATCACCCAAACTGATGGAAAGACAAAAGTTATCAATAAATTTATCTATACTATGCTAAGGGCAATTTTGAAAGGAAACCACAAATTTTGGGATGAATATTTTTCCCATATTGAATTTGCTTACAATAGAGTAGTTCATAGGATTACTAAGGTATCTCATTTTGAGTCTATTTATGTATTTAATCCTCTCACTAGGTGGATTAACTACCACTTCCCACATCTTTTGAATTTGTTCATAAAGAACGGATAGCAAAATCTAATTTTATAAACAAAATGAATGAAAGGGTTAAAAGACAAATTGAGCAACAAATTTAGAGGTATGAAAATACAATAATAAGGGGAGGAGAGAAGTTATATTTGTAGAAGGGGATTAGGTTTGGCTTCATCTAAGCAAAGATAGGTTTTCTAAGAAAATAAAATCCAAACTTAGTCCCCGGGGAGATGGTCCCTTTAAAGTTCTTAAGAGAGTGAACCATAATGCTTATAGGCTAGAGCTGCCTAGGGAATATGAAGTTCATACCACCTTTAGTGTCACTAACTTAATTCCTTTTATAGGTGGAACTAATGATGAGGCAAACACTTCAGATTTGAGGTTAAATCCTCCTCAAGAAGGAGGGGATGATGAGATACATCTAGCCAAGGGGCAAACCACCAAAGTTATTCCTAGGAGGATACAAGAAGAATGGGCCTCCTTTGAGCATATCAGGCATAAGTTAAGGTTCATCTAGGCTAAGGAGGATGTGAAGACCTAACCTAGAACTCTGTAATTGTAAATATTAGGTTAGGATTTAATTTTGGGCTTTGTATTATGGTCTAGTAGTATAGGATTTTCTTTAGGCCATGTATTGGGCCTTGGAGGGTTTATGGGCCTTAGAAGTATTTTGGACCAAGAAGAGTTAGGTTGGACCTTGGAGTGGTGCTCATATCATCTAGGGTTTTAACCCTAATTTGCGCCAAACTTGGTGGACAAGCTTTTCCAAGTAGCAATTACAAGCATGGTGCATGTGAATTTCTTAGGTGGCAAGTAACACCTTGCACATGCTCTCTTTTTTGCTCCAATTACAACATTTTAGGCCATTTTCCCCTCCCTTTTTCTAGACAACCTAGCTCTCCTTTTCTCCTATAAATAGAGAGCTCTAGGTCTTGTAAACTCATTCATGAAATTAGTAGAGTTATGTTGTTGAAATGCATCCACATTACTCTATCTTTGTGAATTAACTTAGGCTAGAGCTCCCCTTAGTGGTTTCCTTGAGTGTTGGCATAACCTCACTTGAGAGCACCTTTCCCTCACCATAGTTGAACCATTTCCTCTCATTTCTCTCTTGCTTCCGTGCATCATCACTCCATGGAGTTCTCCCTCACTTGCTTATGGACTTCAAGCTTGAAGATGGACTCATCAAGAATAAACCACATTTACATATTTTATATCTTACCACTATTGTGCACCATATAATATTGATTAAAGACCATATAATATCACAAACATAGTGTACCAAATATTTCTTTATACCAATAAAATAATTTTCGTAATAATAATATCAAAATCATAATAGTTTTAGAATAAAAGTTAGAATCACAATTATGCAACAGATAATTGTGAAAGAAAAAAAAATCACAAAATTATTTAACTCCTCTTACTTGGATTGTTATTCCCATCCCGTTTTGACTCAACTCGACCTTCAACTAGACTAACTCAACTTAACATTCGACTAAGCTAACTCATCTTAACCTTTGGTCAATAATCTCTTTACAACCTTCAGTTGAGCTGACATTGTTCAACCTTCGAACCAAGTCAACTCAACCCAACCCTAAGTCCGTATCGACTTGGGTCGATCTTCGGGTCGAGTTGACTCAACTTGACCTTTGGCTTGAGCCGACTTATCTTGATCTTTAGTCTAGGCCGACTTAGTTGGACCTCCAGCTCTGACAAACTTAGTTTTTCAGCTTGGCTCAATTCTTCGGCCTGATTGACTTGGCTCGACCCTAAGCCAAAGTTGTTTGGACTCAATTTTCAACCTGAACCATCTCACCTCGATCTTCAACCCATGTTGTCTTGGACCGATCTTTGACTCAGATTGAATATTTTGACTTTCTTTACTCTTTTGTCCCCATGGACTTTTCTTATATTACCCTTTTAGTCTTGTGGATTCTTTTGACTGTCACCCATGTGACCAAAGGCCAAACCCTATATTCATTACACATGATACACATATTCATACTAAAAAAAGATAAAATTGGTAAATATTACTTTATTATTTAAATTTAATTTTATCCACATTTTAATATTTTTGTAAACTTTAATTTTAAAAATTTTAAAATACATATTTTTAAAATGAAATTTTATCTTAAAAGAGAAATTCAATTATTTTATCAATAAAAAATGAAATGTAAGATATTTTAATTATTTTATCCAAACAAAATATTTAAAAAATAAAAAAATTTAATTACAAATAATTTAAATATTATATACTTCAATTTCTTTAAATTGTTGAAATTCCCGTCTAAACACAAAAGTTAACTTCGTTTCGTTTCACATGGTTTAACCTATATGTTTTATGTGAACAGACTGTGTTTTTCTTTTTCTTTAAAAACATAATTGAAGCATTTCATTTGTCAAAAGCTACTAAACATTCATAATTAATAGGAAAAAAATTCTTAACTCTTATAGTTAAAACAATTAATATATTTCAGGAATAAATAAATAATATTTTCTTAAGAATATTGGTATTGAGTTACCATATCACTTAATCTTTAAATAAGGTAGCGTGTTTTTCAATCTTAGATGATTATTTATCTATTTTATTTTTTATTTCATGTTTTTTCTTATTCTTTGTGTGGACCAAGAGTCACTTCTAACCATGACTTTGATTGCTTGATTTGGTTACTATTAGATCTTCACAAACTCAAGGATTTCTATCAAGTAAACTTTTACTACAACGTTTGATTCTTTCAAGTCACCAATTAAGCACTATTAACAAATTTCTTTCTTAAGTATGTGTAATCAGCACCGATAACATTTAGGAATTGCAGGTTATTGTATTCTCATCCAAACCTTCGACTTATTTGGATAATCTTAAGAAGAAACCATTTACTAATCGGTTCATGTCCTCATGAAAGTAGACAAGCGAGTCGATTGCATATTATATTGTTACCTTTTTTTTTTTATTAACTTTGAATTTAATGTGGATGTGATAAGTTAATAAGACGCCAAATTACACTTATATCAAGTTTAAATTTTTTTTTGGTCTGTGTTCTATTAAATTTTTTGTAGTTAATTTTTTGTAAACAAGATTATAAAATTTAATAATATAAAATATAGATAGATGTAATTGTAGATTAACTGACATTTTTTTATTACTTCGCTTTAAAATTATAAAATACTAGTTTTCCATTTTAAGTTCAAAAAACATCAAAACGAAAAATATATTTTTGTGATACATAAATATTTTTCAAGAATTATTAGATACATAAATATTTTTGTGAAAGTCACATAAATGAAATCACACATTCTAAAGATTAACAAGTTTTTAACCTATGCAAATGCACAAAATATATATAT
>Ga0214545_1000591_pt1 | contig 59542 bp, 26 predicted proteins | sample CNSS4metaG_FD_160064 | JGI IMG/M metagenome (GOLD analysis project Ga0214545, IMG submission 160064) | Root nodule microbial communities from cowpea collected in UCLA plant growth center, Los Angeles, California, USA - CNSS4 | ecosystem: Host-associated > Plants > Roots > Nodule | place: USA... | reverse complement strand
GATTCAACAATCAAGAACTCCCCCTAGGAGCAATGCATCCACACAATTGCACCTAGGTCCACACTTCAAACACTGAAGCAACTGTAATCAAAAATACAGAAAACAAAACAAGAAACGAATACACCTATACTGTGCAGATTTGACTAGATGCTCCTTGATTCAAGCAAGACCCTTCATAGTAGTATCAACTCTCAATCTTCTTGGATCTACACTTGAGTGATCTTCCAGAATATTCAGAAACTCTGTGACTCTCAGATGGCTCTGTCTCAGATGAAAACTGCGTGATCTTTCTAATTTCTCCCCAGCCAAAACAGATTCCAAAAACAGCTTTTATACAAAGGTTTTTGCTGTCACTAATTCGATTAGCAATTTACCTAATCGATTATCGTGAGTATATTTTCACTTACTTTGTACCATACTCACAGTTAATCCATTAGTTAAAAAAACTAATCATATGCAGAATTACACAACAAGCCTGAAATACATTTGATAAAGAGAAGTTAATTGCCTAATGCATATCCTAACTAGACCAAGCTATGTTTTATCCTAGATCAGTAGACATCATCAAAATTGTTCTTCATTTATGGATGAAAGGCTCCCCCTTTCAACATCACTTAATTGTGAGCAGAGATGAATACAGTTGAGGATACTTTTCTCTCAAGCTATGTTTTTTCCAATCATTCACGCACGCAACCTTAATTGGATTATGAGACATTTATTCAATTGCATATTCTTCGACATTTAGTTAAATAGAAATTTTATTTTTCTATTAATTTGTGGGGTTTCATCTATCAATATTAAATACTAAATTGAATAATTTTATTTTAAGAGGAGAGATAAAAACAAATGACTAGATGTTTTGTAGCATCCCTATTATCTTAATGATTGAAGCTTCAAACATGACTAATTTATTCACATTTAAATTAGATTGTATACGCCTGACTACATGATCATGAATCTTATATAGATTGTATTCACATTTAAATCTTATACATGATTATTGTCGGGCCTAGTCGGATAGACGGGCCCAACCGGATCCTCGGGCCCGTTCGAATCGTAGGGCATGATCAAGTCATCAGGCCCATTCGGGTTGTCGAGCTTTTCAGGTCGTCGTGCAGGTCTGGGTCGTTGGGCCTATTTGGGTCTTCGTGCTTGTCCGAGTCGTTGGAATTGTCCCACAGATAATAATATATTTTAAAAAACAATATACTTTTCATGTTGAAGATGAAAACCCATGGATTGGCCTTGACCCATAGGGCTTTTGTAGGGTTTTTGGCCCTGTGAACTTCTTTGATGGGAGGTTTTTTTCAATGTGGGCTTTTTTTGGCTCTGTGGGCTGGGCCAAATTGACACCTCTATACAAACATATACATACAAGGAATCTCGTTCTTTTTCACCAACTTTTCGGCCAACTTTGGGGAATATGAGATGTGGAAGATTTTTAGAAGATGGGGTATGGTTAAAGAGGTTTTCATCTCAAGGAAGCTGAATCGAGAAGGACACAAATTTGGTTTTGTCAGGTTCCTAAAAGTTAAGAATGTTAAAGCACTGGAGAAATAACTAGACAACATATGGATAGGGAATCTCAAGCTAAAGGCCAATTTGCTAAGATATAACAGAGATCATATGGAATGGAATGGGGAAATGGTTATAATCAAACACCCGCACCCAAAAAGAAGACTGCAACATTGTGGAGAAAGAAGCCTGATCAACCCTCGTATGCTCAAATAGCAAAAAATGAACTTTTATCCAAAGAGGTTTGGAAAGGTGTTGAGTTTGACACGGAGGAGTTGGAAATGGAATGGTTGAATGAAAGTTTCGTTGGAAGAATGCATAACCCTGACGATCTCGAGTTCCTGAAGGATAATTTTATCCTTGGAGGTATGGGCTTCTTAAAAGTTAGATATCTTGGTGACAACATGGTGTTGATAACAAGCTCGGATGGAACTAAGATTAATACTCTGATAGAAGAAAATAGCATCTAGTTTGCTACTATGTTTGAATCTTTACTACCATGATCTAGAGATCAATTACTTAGGTCAGATGCTTTGGGTTACCTATTTCTCTTTGGAACAAACAATGTCTAGCAAAAGTGGTGGCAGGAATTGACAATCTGGAGTATGCAAGAGTGAGACTCAAATTACCAATAGGAAAGGGGGGCAGTACGCAGACGAACATGAAAAGCAAGTCTTGTAACTGCGTATGTGGTGATATGGGAAGTACAACCTCAAATAGCAACTCAAACAAAGATAGTAAGGACATTATATCTGAGGGCTCTGAAATGGAAGAATTTAGAGAAGACTTTGGCCACAAGGAGTATAAACATACTGTTATTTCGCCGGAGAATAACACCGGTGGCGAAATCGGTCCCGATGATGCAAATGCTACATCAAATTTCAAACGTTGCAAGGATAATACAGATTTGGAAAGGTTCTGTAATAACCAGAGTGGTGTAGACAATGTAAGCATGGAAAGAGAAACCACTTTTTGGGTGAAACAAAAAGCTAATAAGGGAAAGGGTCTGTATAATGGCAGAGAAAACACGATATCAGAAAGTTTGAATAAGACAAACCACTCAATAGAATCGATGGTAGTTGAAACCATGTTAAATGAGCTGGGAGCTAAATGGAATGTGTTTGAAGCCCAAAGTGGGAAGAAAATCATGGGCCCAACAAAAAAATAAGTGACCCATTTGGAGTGTGCAAACTACATCAATTCAATGCCATCACATGGGGGTCCCGCTGTTGAAAGAAATGTCCCCCTTGGTCTACAACAAAATCTTGATATAGGGATAAAGCGTGCTCACAACCGCACTACCCCAAATCATGCGGTGGCAACAAATATCCATCCTAAGGCAGTCAACGATGAGGGTATCTCTGATGCGAATGTCAATCTTTGTCCTACCAATGACAAAGCGACGAAACCACACCACCTTGCCATCCAGGAAATCCACGAAGATGTTATCTTCGATGCAAACGATGATCCTCAACCTATCAATGTTGTAGCCACAAATCCAATGACCCTTATCAACGAGTCTGTGGTGGACCCAAATTCCTTTCACGTACTAAATAAGTTGGAAGAGTTGTAGGCTCGAGATGTGGAGAACAAAAATCAGAGAGATCAAGGAGATGGGGTAAGAAACCCAAAATGAATATCCTTAGTCTAAATGTAAGAGGCTTGAGGGGAACGATCAAATCTAGGTAATTAAAAGAGATTATATATAAAGAAGGGATAGGAATTGTATGCCTACAAGAAACAAAAGCACAATCAATTAATAACGAGAGGTGTTATGCAATATGGGGAGATGTAGATATAGAATGGATATACATAGAAGGTGAGAATAGTGTAGGGGGATATTAACAATGTGGCACAAAGAATGTTTTAAATGTGATAAGTTTATTAGAGGCGAAGGGTACCTAGCAGTTTCAGGCATATGGAGGAAAGAAAATATACCTAGTGTAGTGATGAACATTTATTCACCTTGTCAATTGAACAAAAAAAGGTTAATATGAAAACAAATAGTACTAATAAAACAACAATATAGATGCAAGGTGTGGTGTATGTTGGGAGATTTTAATTCAGTACGAAAACCTGATGAGAGGAGAGGTATAAGTACAAATGCAACTAGTAGAAGAGAGATTCTAGAATTCAATAAGTTCATAGATAAGACAAATTTTAATGACATACCAACAGTTGGGCGAAAGTACATTTGGTATAGACCAAATGGAACTACAAAAAGTCGCCTCAATAGAATCTTGTTAACAAATGAGTGGCTAGAGCATTGGCCAGGAAGTAAACAATATATTTTGGACAGGGTTATATCTGACCATTGTGCTCTAGTACTTAAGCGGGATCAGATAGATTGGGGTCCAAAACCTTTTAGAACTATAGATGCTTGGCATAATGTTACTGGGTTTAGAAAATACGTGGAAACGAAATGGGATAGTTATAAAGATGTTTTTGGGTATACAAATCTACAAAAACAAACCATTATCAACAAAATAAGTGAGTTGGACAAACTAGATGATGAGAGCAACTTAGAGGATGAGATGAGATTAGAGCGAAGGGATCTCTTCTTTCAACTCAATCTAGTTAACCATAGAGAAGATGCGTTGTGGAAACAAAAGTCTAGAGCTAAATGGATTGAAAAAGGCGACTTTAATTCAAAATATTTTCACTCAATGGTGAATTGGAGAAGAAAGAAAAATGAGATCAAAGGAGTGGAAATACAAGGGCAATGGTGTGAGAGACCAGATGTAGTAAAAGGGGTTGTAAAGGATTATTTTAAAGAAAGGTTAACAGAGTCAACACCATTAGAAATTAGACTAGGAAAAGTGGATTTTAAAAACATAACAGAGCAATATAATGAAATGCTAACCAAGACAATTACAAAGGTTGAAATTAGAGAAGTTGTATGGCAATGTAAGGGTACTAAAAGTCCTGGACCAGACGACTTCAATGGTTTCATTAAAAGGCATTGGAGGGTTATCAAAAGGGATGTCGCTCAAGCTATTAATGACTTCTAATAAAAAAATACTATTCCAAAGGGGTGTAATGCTTCTTTCATTTCCTTGATACCTAAAACTGAAAATCCTATCGGATTGCATGAATATAGATCTATTTCCTTGGTTGGATGCATTTATAAGATAATAGCCAAAATCTTATCTAAAGACTTAAACTTGTTTTGTCAGCCATAATTGATTATAAGCAATCTGCCTTCATCAAGGATAGAGGTCTATTGGATAATGTTGTTGTGGCTAATGAGGTAATTGAGGAAGTACGTAATAATAGGATGCAATGCTTGATAGTAAAGTTGGATTTTGAAAAGGCATATGATTCAGTTAGGTGGGACTTCTTATACTATATGTTGGGTAGACTGGGTTTTAGCACTAAATGGATAAGCTGGGTAAAGGCCTGTCTGGAATCATCCACAATATCGGTTCTTGTAAACGGTAGTCCAACTCAAGAATTCAATCCAACCAAAGGACTAAGGCAAGGGGACCCATTAGCGCCTTTCTTATTTCTATTAGTTGCAGAAGGTTTGTCGGGCTTAGTTAGACAAGCCAATATTAAGAATATGCTTGAAGGAATAAGTGTAGGAAGAAATGAGACTAAAGTTAATATTCTGCAGTTTGCAGATGACACTCTATTCTTTTGCAAGCCATGCCTTAATAACGTTGGGGTTATTAAAAGTATCCTGAGATTTTTTTAACTTGCATCAGGGCTTAGGATAAATTTCCACAAGAGCAAGTTAGGAGGCGCAGGGGTTGGAGACGATGAACTTAAAAGAAATGCCTTTATCTTGAACTGTGGATTAATGAATGTTCCTTTTCAATACCTAGGTATATGTGTAGGGGGAAATCCTAGAAGGAAATCATTTTTGCAACCTATAGTGAACAAAATAAAGAATAAATTAAATCGGTGGAAAGGAAGGTTTTTGTCCTTTGCAGGGAGAGTATGTCTACTCAAATCAGTTTTGACATCTATACCACTATACTACATGTCAATATTTAAAATGTCGGTCTCAATTAGTGAGGAGATAATGAAAATACAAAGAAAATTCCTTTGGGGTTGGGGGCAGAAGGGAGGAAAATAGCTTGGGTAAAGTGGACAAAAATCAAAGAGGGAGAGAGGTTTTGGTATAAAAAATATAAAATTGTTCAATGAAGCACTCTTAGCTAAGTGGAAATGGAGATTAGGTATAAAGGAAAAGGGGCTATGGAAAGATATATTGGAATCTAAGTATGGGTCTTGGAAAAGCCTGGATGATAGAAAGAGTGATCAAAGAGAATTTAAATGGTGAAAAGATTTAAGAAAGATTTATGGTTCTAGTGAGGACAATACTTGGTTTGACAAGAGTGTGTATTGGAAAGTGGGATCTGGAAGTAGGATTTTATTTTGGGAAGACATATGGGTAGGAGGTAGATCACTTAAAGAATCTTATCCTAGGTTATATGGCAACTCTAATAAGAAAGAACAAACAATAAGTGAATGTGGGAAATGGGACAACAACAAATGGGAATGGAATTTGGCCTGGAGAAGAAAATGGTTTGAATGAGAGAGACCTTAAATTGAAATGTTTTCAGAAGACACTCATAAGATAACTCTTGCTAGGGAAAGAAAGGATTGTTGAATGTGGAATGATGGTGAAGATAAGGTTTATACAGTTAAATCAGCATATCAAAAGTTACAAGAAGCTTCGATATGCCTCACGGGGATGACTTGACGGTGCTTGTGGGGAGGACTTTACCTACCTCATAGAGGGCTTTACGGTGCCTCACGATGAACACTTAATGGCGGAAGGTGTTGTCAAGTTTCTTGATATGCAGGATTGCTTCCTATTGCGAAACTGAAGTTCTAGATCTTTCTCTTGTGCCTTTTATTAAGTGCAAGTACATAATTTGAATATATATTACGTGTATTTGTGATTAATTAATTAATAAATATTATTAATCAATATTGTGAGACCCCCTTTTCGTTTTATTTCTGCTCTAAAAAGGTTTGGGCCTGGCCTTTTACGAGGGCCCAAGGCCAGCCCATTATGGACCTCAAGAACCCCTCACTCAGCCCCACTCAATCTCATTCTGCTCTTTTCCAGAAATTGTTCCTCTCCTCCCTCTCACTGTTGAAACATAGAGCTTTGCTAGGGTTTAAGTAAGCTCCTCTATTTCCTCCAAGCTTGTGGATCATTTCCCCCATGTAAGTTGAGCTTGATTTTCACCTTTCTTTTATCCAGTTCTTTTGCTCTGGTTCTATAATGGGTTCTTTCCAGAACCTCACCCTCTTGTTGGTGTCCTTTTCTTTTCAGTCTTCTAATGTTCTTGGAGCTGTGGTGCTCCTTCTGCTAGTGTCTAAACCTTCTCACAGTAGCTTGTGTTAAGGTAAGGGAAGCTAGGGTTTCACGTTTTAATTTATTTTGCTTGTTTTTAGTTATGTTTCGTGTTTCTGATGATTGTGTGGTGCTTATGATGGTATGAAAATACATTGTGTGTTATCCTAAGCGAGTTTCTAGTTTTGCATGCGTGGAACAGTGGGGGAGAACTGGTATTTTTGCCAAAGCGAGCTCGTCTCGTCTAGGCGAGAATAGTAGAAGCTCGCCCTGGTTTCTACTTGAGCTCTTGCTTAGGCAGAGAGCCTACGTTTTGAGCGAAGAATCATCTTGCTTAGCCGAGAGGGGCTCACTTAAGTGAGAACTCGCAGAACCTTCCAGTTCTCTATGTTTGTAGTCTCGCCTAAGCGAGAGCCTATAGCTTGAGTGAGAAAATTTCTCTCGCCTGAATAAGGGCTCCTAGCTTGAGCGAGATTGGTGCAGAGACGTGCTCCAGCATTGTTCTCTTCTGTGTTTTGGGTGTTTGGGTTACATGATTGAATGATTTACTGTAAAAGATTGAAGTATGATGTTGCATGTGTTTAATAGGATGAAATGGGGCTATTATATGTTGCGTTTGGCATGAAATGAAATATGAATTGGTTAGTTGGTTGAGCATTGACATGATATTATAATGCCTGAGATAAAAGTTGTGGTTATGGTGTGAGGAACATGAATCTGGTGTGAGATATACGTAATTCTATGAGTCTCATGGGGATATCTCATGGTGGTGTGTAGTGTATATAATTAGATAAAGATTCAAGTAAGGATTGTATCCCGAAGCTTTAAAGGATCAGTTAGTCTCACATAGAGCAGACTGATTCAAGTGGTGAGAGTAGCGGGAGACCCTAGTCTTTGGCAGGATAATGACCTTAGATGATTGAAGGCTAACCTTGTGCTTGGTAGGGTGAAACCTATTGGCAATGGCTTTGCAAAGCAGTAGAGGTCACCATAAGTGCAAGCATCCAGTGAATTCGATCTTATTATATGTATCTGGATAATTGAGTCATAGTGTCTTGTTTGTTTGCTATCACTTGTTGAATGCCTACTGTGTTGCCTGTTTGGAGAACTGTTTAATATTGCTTGCTAAATGCCATGCTAAAATTATTTTACACTAACTTACTCTTTCTATTTGCTTGTGTTTGTGTGCTTATTGGGTTTTTCCTATTTGCAATGATTACCAATTATTTGATGTGAACAGATATAGTAACCCTGGTGGTCGTTCAGATGGTGGTGACGCTGTTGTCTAGTTTGGAGCTGCTAGCTGTGGCTCTCTTAAGCAGCCTTAAGGCACCAATGCCTTTGTAATTTCTTGCTCTAAGAGTAGTCTTTTTGCAAAATTGTTGCATTAGTGTTCCTGTTCATGGCATTGTGTAGTGCCTTTGCTTTTCTTTTCGGTATATTTGGATGACTTTAAAATCCTTTATACTATATGCCTCACACTCAACCTTTACTTTAATTATACGACATTTATTTAGTATATTTATGCTATATTAAATGGGATGTCGCAAATACTAACATTCTATTATAAATAAAATAATCAATTACTATCTAATTTTTTTACTATTCCTATATTTTAAATTTTAGTTTTATACATTCAATAATTAAATTTACATATTTAACAATTAATTTTAACTTTTAAAATTTAAGATTTAGGCATCTATATAACACAACTACAATATTCATATCTTTTATTATTATCAAAGGGCTTAGAGATGATGTAAAGCCCTCTTATTTCAGCCCCAATCTTTAAGGGTTGCCCCCAAGGTCGAATGGGCCTAAGGGTTGGCCCATAGGGAGCTAAATGACTCAAGACCTGCCCTAACCCACTCATTCGTATCATTTTAGAAAAATAGTTCTCCCTTACTTCCTCTTTGAGCAGTCGTGAAGCTCTGGTAGGGTTCAGCCACTGTCTCTCATCAAGTGAACTCAGACCAGTTCTCTACTCTTCGTAAGTCAGCTTTCAACTCATGCCCTTGCTCCATTTTGTTCATTCTTCGTAGTTACAACTAGGGTTGTCTTAATGAACTCATTTTAAGCTCGTTCCACTGTTTTTCAGCCCTCGAAGCTATTGCTTGAGCTACTGTTCGTCACGGTTGGGGTGTCGAAGTCCTCTGCTAACCCCTTTCCAAGTAAGGGAAGCTAGGGTTTATGTATTTAAAGTTATTGTGCCGATTTTTTGTCTGTTTGTATGACTGTGATGCTTGAATGAGGCTGTTGGTCGAATAAAAAATGTATGGTGTGCGAGTATGTTTGATTGATGTGACGCTACTCTTTTTCTGCATTGCACACTTTTCGTAAAATGAAGATTCTTACTGCGTTAACCGTTGGATTGAGCTGAAATTTTAACAGCTGATTCTTAACACAAAATTATTGACTTTGACCGTGTGGATCTTTAATCGGAACTCTGTAGTGAGAGAAGTTTTTATCGCAAGGTCACTGTAGTTTGGTTGTTGACAACACTGCACACTTTTCGTAAAATGAACGTTACTACTTCGTTAACCGTTGGATCGAGCTGAGATTTTAACAGATGATCCTTAACACATAGTTTTTGGCATTGACCGATCCGATCTTGAATTGGAGCTTTGTAGTCAGAGCAGTTTTTATCGCAAGATCACTGTAATTTAGTTGTTGACAATATTGACCTTGTTGCTTGTTTGGTTTACAACTTTCTTTATAGTTATTCAATTAAGGTTGTTCTCGTTTCATTTGGTTCTTGATTCAATCATATTTAATTTGAATATAAATACAAAAAATTTCTGAGCTTTTACACAAGTTGCAATTTTATTTCTAAAATTCCTAAATCGTTTGCATAATGTGATGTTAAGTTGGATTGCTATGTTAAAGCATGAGATGAGTGAATATGCATGAGTAAGAGGGTGTATGAGTTATGAATGATGAGCTTGGATAAATCTTGACATGTGATTTCAATGAAATGGTTGGTATCAAAATGACATGGTATTGGTATGAGGTGAAATTCTATATTCATGGATTGAGAATGATGAGTTGGAATGGATTCAACATCGAATATGAATGAGGATTTGGTTATAAAGGTTGGCATGAGAGTTATGTGCATGATAAACCTTTCTTGATTGATTGAGTATGATTGGTTTGTGTCAGTGCGTAATTCCTTGGAATCTCTAGGTGAGATTTCAGGATCGTGCTTCAGTGATCGGGACATAATTCCATTACCCCTGTTAGTGAGTGTCCATGGTAGTGCCCCATCTATATAATTTGGTAAGGATTCAAGGTAAGGATTACATCCTGACACTCTAAGGAGTCAGTTAGTCTCACTTAGAGCGGACTCACTCCTGTAGTGAGAGTAGCAGGAGGCCTGAAACTCATTAAGGGCTAACCTTGTGTGTGAGGGAATTTATTCATTGTAACACTTGTAACATATAGCTCGAGGGTGAGCAGCTCGGGGGTGAGCAGAGGTATCCACCACAAGTGCAAGCATCCGCTGAATCCGACAGGTTATATGTATCCAGATGAGTCGAGTCGAGTCTTAGTGTATTGATTTGAAAGTCATAACATGCTTGGGTGTTGTATGTATGTTGGACTGTGAAAGTATACCTGATTGCATGATGAAAATCTTTTTGGCTCTAGCTTACCCTTTGCTCATTTGATTGCTTGTATGTTGTTCTTCTACTTTTGCGATGATCATCAATTTATTGATGGGAGCAGATGCAAGAGGAAATTGTGGTCAACAGGGGAGAGATGAATCCGCTGCATAGTCTTCCTGGGCTGGACTTCTTGTGCTGATTGGGCTTTTCTTTTAGGGCAATGGCCCATGTATTGTCTGGCCTTTGGGCTTCTTTTTTTGAAAACTTTGTCGTTATTCCTCTATGTTTTATTTTGGCATCGTGGTGTGCCTTGATTACTGTACGGAGTTGTGATTGTATTCCAGGACTGCTTAACATATTATTATACGTGACGTTTCCTTTTAATTTGGTTTATTAATTAAATGGGACGTTACAGATTATGTCTAATAAGATCTCAATGTTATGGAGTCTCACTTTAACTTATACACCTCATTTTAGTTTTATTCTAATTCATTGACTAAAGCTTGAGCAACCTTATAATAGAGCTCTTTCTTCATTATACTAGTTTAACTCATAATGTATGAAGATTTAACCATGTCAATACCTCGTCGAGAGATGGTTTACGCCCTAATAAAAAAACATTATTTTATTCAAACATTCACATGTAATATTGTCAAAAAGCTAAAAATAATTATCAATTATAGTGAGCTTATATAAATTAAATTATAATAAATTTCAAAAAATATCATATTCTATCAAATTTAAAAGTCATGAATATGATGGGTAAATCAACCACCAAATTTTAAGCGGTTCGGTTTAAATTTAAAGTTAAACCAACGTATAATAAAGACTCATATACTATTTCTAATGGAGATTTCATTTGCGAAACCTTAATGACTCATAAATAGTTTCTGAAACTATATATCTGAAGGAGGAAATTATCTCAAATAAAAATAAACTTATTCTAGAGTTTTAGCAAGAGAGAGTGAGAGAGGAACTACATAGAATTAATGGGAGATGATACAAAAGTGTGATCATTGTAGAACTGTATAAATTTAGTTTGAAGATAAGGTGAAATGGAAATTATATAAACATTAAAAAGCAAGAATGCGACATGAAACCAACAGCAATAAAGTCCATACTAAATGTTTCCTTTATTGAATTTTTTTGTACACAGTTAAACACCGGAAAATTAATTACTTGGCGTAAAAGTCATTTAATTCGCAGACACTCTTGTCTACGATAACTTTGACTACAGATCCAATTGCACATTCTCCGTTCAGAAAGATCAAAATCAAACAAATTGATATAAACATTTGATGCTGGAAAAGACCAACCAGTGAGCTGTTTTCCAAAACTAGGTATCAGAAAATTACAATAACACACTTCCAACGGAAGAAAAATATAAAAGAAAAAAAAAAAGTCTCTGTTAAAGCATCAACAAAAACCACTCTATGGAACTCCACATGTTTCTGTGAGCATGTTCATTTCATGGCGATGGGGGGAAGAAAAATCAACCATTTCTGACATGGGTTTGAGTTTCTGGAATTAATATGCTCCTTCTATGTGACTCACACTCACAAATGCTCCTGTGTTTGAATTTTCACTTCACCTTGTCACATGAATTTGTGTTTATCTCGTTAAAAACTCTGGCCCTGTAAAAATTTATGTAAATGGTTGTGATAAACACAATTTTTCACCCAACAAAACTAGGTGAAAATTCAATCTTTGATGATCCATATCCTCACCCAACATCAGAACATAGGAGAATGAGAAGGAGATGAATTCACTAAATTAAGGATGCTGTTCCAATAGTTGTTGTTATCTTCGTAAAAATCACTGTGACTGTTACTACCACCATCGCCATTGTTAGACTCTCCTCCACCTTCCGACGACAAACTCGGATCTTCCGAGTTTGTCTTAAGGAGAAGATTGGTGAAGCCTTCTTCAACAATGTCATCGTGCGAGCCATTAGTTCTGAGAGTCTCGTGCACCCAAGTTCCCTCCATGGCCATTGTGAACTCATGCATACCAGAACTGAAAGTGGTGATAGAACTATCATAACCTTTCCACTCTTGCTCACCCTCTTCTTTCACGAGAGAAGAAGAATTACCCGAACTTCCCACAAACTCGATCATAGGCATTGCGTTATCATTGTTGCTGTTATTATTATTATTACTATTATTATTATTCTCTCCTCCAATCCCATTCATAATCGGTGGCGCATTCTCAGAGAAAGATAACGTAGAAGTAGGAGACTCAAGGTCCGTGCTTGCAATGGCGCCACTCCCTTCACTGGACTTCAACCAACCCCCGTTGTTCCAAGCCTTGAGAACGTCGAGGGAGGACCGCGACGGTGGCGGCGGCGGTGCTTCTGCCTTATTGGATGCAGAAGATGATGATGCAAACGTGGAAGAAGTTCCAATCTGTTGCTGAAGTGAATGTGAACGTAGCTTTGACTCTCTCACTAGTCTTGCTTCAGCTTCAAGACGAGCACTTTCCCACTGAGCCATGTGGCTGAGATTCGCAGCGGTTTTGGATTGGCCGTCACTGGAGAGAAGTGCATCGTTTTTGGGCTTGTGTGTGACAGGGTCGATTCCCATTTTTGTTAACCTTTTCTTAAGATGTGTGTTCCAGTAGTTCTTGATCTCGTTGTCCGTTCTCTTTGGCAAGTGTGTGGCTATTGCCGACCACCTGAGTACAGAGACAGCACAACCATAGTGCAGACAACGTTAAACTAAACCCTAGAGCAGCATTCCAAAAAAAAAAAAAAAACTACTGTTTTTCTTGTTTTTAAGTCACCATTAGAAAAAAAAAATGTGAGAGAGTATGTGTAGTATGCATAATGTTGAGAGAATTAGATAATGACATAGATGATGATGGGTACATGGCATTTTGATTGTGTATGAGATATATATATATTTTGCAATTAAGATTGGCCTGGAATAAACCTGTATGTCAGGGAAAAATTGAAGGAAATGGCACAGAGGAGAGGACAGTGTCCCAATTTTTTTTGTTGGGGGAGGGTTGGAATAGTTGGGTGAAGAAATTGAGAGGTCATTGCATTTAAGACATTCTGCTGCACAGGAAGGGCACAGGACCAGAAAAGAAATTATAGCTCCACACGGAAAATGAATGAATGAATGAATGAATGATTCATGTATAGTTACTGAGGAGAGAGTGTGAGAGAATAAAAAATCAAGTGTGAAATACAGCGAGTGACATGATCCATTACAACAACACTGTCATTTACAAAAACAATGCATCACTTTCGCATCTTCAAAAAAACTCCATAATGGGTCTTCAGTTTTCAACACTTTGCTTCCAAGAAAAAAAAAAATCTAAGATTTCAAACAAAAACTAAAACACTTGATTTCAAAACAGCAAAACCAAACAGCAATCAAAGATTCGAAACCAAACAAACCTGTTTCCTAAGAGGGCATGGAGTTGAATGATGGTTTGTTCTTCTTGCAGACTGAACTTGCCTCTCTTAATATCAGGTCTGAGATAATTGGTCCATCTCAGTCTACAGCTCTTGCCACACCTCTGAAGCCCTATAAACACACACACACACAACACAGCACAAGCAGTTTCACTTCAACATGAACTACATTGCAACACTACACAAACATGTACTTACACATGTTATTACATATATTACACCAAAAAAAAAACAGTGTGAAGTACCAGCTTTTGTTGGCAAGGCACGCCAGCTTCCATGACCATGTTCTTCGATGTAAGCCAAGAGCTTCTGATCTTCTTCTGGAGTCCATGGTCCTTTCTTTAAACCTACCTTGTCGCAGCATGGTGATCGTCCCATTTGCAAGTGGAAACTAGCACTAAAGACTGTAGTAGCTTTTGCTCTTACTTATATAGCACAATGAAGGGAAGAAAAAAACTATGGTGTATGGTGTGAGAGAGATCAGTGAGAGAAAGAGAGAGAGAGAGTGATGGAGTTAATTATAAATGAAGAGATGGGCATGGAAGAAAGGTCAGCGGCATCAATGGCATAATAAACTAAACTAAATTATAAGGTACATGTGTGTGGACTATATCGTTACAAGAGTACCCTTCTCTACCAACTCATCAATTTTTTATTTTTTTTTTATTTTTATTTTTTGTAATTATGTTACTCATGTAAAATTTCTATCAAAATAATCATGTGATTTAAGATTTAGGATTTAGACACCGTATGTTCACATCTAAGAATTGATTAGTTTAACAAACAATGTTGTGTGTGAAAGATTGTCGTTGTTTTTTGTAATTTTGTGGACAATCTCCTTTTAAATCTTTCGATTTCTGTCACATGTGAAAACTTGTTGGACTGTGAGTGAGACTAGTTTATGGTTTAGTAAATTAGGAATAATTTTGAGGTGACAAAAAAAACATGTTTTGACTATTAGGGTAATTTATAATTTGTATAATTAGAAACTCAAATTTTACTTGTTTACACAATTTTGTCCTTACAATAGATGTGGGTGATTAAGAAATAAGAATTTTTTATAAATTGCTTTCATTTCAACTTTTAAATAATATGAGAGGATACTTTAAATAAATCTTCAATTTAAAACTAAAAGACTTCAAATGAGTTAGATTCATATTTAACACATTAAGAAATGAAATGAAAGTATTTGTAGATTGTCATATATTCTTAAATAATATAGAACTCTTATATATATACCATGACAAAATATTTCAAAATTCATTTATATATAACCTTTGTTCATCAATGTGATTAACCCTCTTTAATAAAACCTTTATATATTTCTTATTTACATAGTTTAAAATGATAAGATTATATATATAAAATAAAAAATTGTTTTTTATCGGTAGAAAAATAATATGTACTATAACCCATTTTCCCAAATATAAATAAATTTAGAAAACTTAAAATCCCAATGAAAAATACATGTAAAAAATTGTCATCACCTAGATATTATGTAGTATTATCCATGCATATTATAAACAGAATTCAAATAAAACACCATGTAGAAATCGAGCTGAAAACAAATTTTTACTTTATTTCACTTAAAGCAACTACTTCATAATTAAAAATGAGTGTAATTTAATAAAATACTATAATGACTATTATATTAAAATATTCTAAATATATGTAAATAAAAAATATTCAGAAATATATATTATGCAATAATGTATTGGTGGAAAATAATGAAAAAGGTAGGGAGTGGACTGTCTTTTCTTATGAATTTACTTTGGGTAGAATTTTGAAGGCATAGAGAGCAATGAGCTATGGCAAGTTATTATAGCCATAATTTCTAAGTGATACGTCATCTACATGTATTTATGGCATGGCTAAGCCCAGTTTTTAATTATTCATCATATTATTCCTTTTCAGTTTTTCTTTTTCTATATCAACCAATATCACTAGGGAAGTACTCTTCTTACAATTATTCTATTTATATATTATTCTCTTTACATCAGTCTTAATTATGAAATAGTCCACACTAACTAGTTTATGGGTTTTCGTGAAAAAAAAATATTTTTCTAATTGATTTGGCTGTGACTTAATTTAATCCATCTTGTAAAAGCTGAAAAATTCAGACTTTTACTGAGACGTGTTCATTTTAAACACTTAAATTGAAAATACTTTCTTTTTTTAAAATAAAAAATCCTTATCAAATTTATAAAATGAACTATGTTGTTTCTAATTTTTTAGACTCAAATACCTCATCAAAATAATTTCCATCCTAATTCTTAAGAAAGTAAGTTGTTTTCTTAGGCTAACTTATATTTACTAAAATTTATATTTTTCATTTGAAAAAATTCACATTAATATGAAAACCAAATACATATATACAAATATACCACATAAAATTATTAGGTTAAAAACCTTACATAATGTGTATATATGAAGCTAGATCACGAGTTATTAAGTTCAACACATAAAAATTTCAATAAGACTAATGAAATAAATAAACTAGAAATAATTAACTCTTAAGCATGATCATCATCAAATCATTAAAAATTGAACGGAAAAAGACTACACCTTTGTTTTTATCCTCAAACATTATTTTTTTTTTGTGCTTTTTTCGTAAGTTTGACCAAAAAGTTGAAACTATAGTCTTGTCAGTCCTAAGTGATGTTTGAACAATAGAGTCTTCGTAGCAATCAAGAATTACTGCTAAAAATTGGAGATATCCATTGGAGGTCGGCTACAACCTACCATGAGAGTAGTTCCTTAATTCAGTTTCTGATTTGTGTTTAATTATGAACTGATCACAATAAAAAAAAGTATCCAAGTGCAATAATTTCTATCAATTATATATATATATATATATATATATATATATATATATAATTTGTAGGGTGAAGTTTGTACTTCATTTATATATACATTCTCTTATATCGAGGTAAATTCCATGTATAGGATTAGAAATTAGATCACGGTTCGATATCGGGTGGAACAGAAGGTCTAAAAGAATTTGGTAGGATAAGTTTTAATTTGACTCTGATGTCATGTTAGAAGTAGACTTTAAGTCTAACTTAACTCTACAAAACCAGCTTGTAAGATGAGATTTGCATTTCACTTATATATTATTAATTAGCTTTATCTTTAATTGATGTGAGAGTTCCAAATTTTTAATGATATTTTAGGTTTAAAGAAATCATTTACCTTGATTTTGCTTAATATTGTTATTGTACTTCACTTTCATTCTTCAAATATTTCATAAATATGTATAAAGAGTATAACAATACTGGTAAAAACAACAAAACTTTCTGTCACTTTATCAAGAATAGAGAATAAGAGCTGAAAAATGTATAAAGGTAATCATTAATTATTTTTGTAATAGTTAATATCTCTTCTGCTTAAAAATATCTAACCATAATAATATCTTTAATATGGTTCATCACCCAGATATTACAACTGCACTCCATCTCTTTAATTTAATAAGGTTGTTTTGTTCTGAAAAGACTATTTTCCAACATCAGTATAACTAATTAATTTCCCACATATTATTAAATTAAAATTTATTTTATTTTCATATTCGATAATTGGTCTTAGAATCCAATTTAGACGTAAATATGATCCAATTTAGACATAAATAAGAATAATATGATGTAGTAAGACCTAATTGCAACTAAGGTCAATAAAAGTGTGTTAAATAAATGAGTGAGACAAACATATCCTGCTGTAGTAGAAATCTGTCACGTTAAAGGAAGATGATTAAGAATCTAAATATTAATCGAAAGCCTCACATCAAATAAAAAAAAAATTAAGTGATATTAAAGAAAGAAGAAAATCACAAACATGGATATTAGAGTTTTATGTTAGATGTGGTAACATCTCTTACGTGCCAACTCATACATTAGAGATAATCAATCTCGATAGCTATTATATATCCGTATAAAAAATAATATATTAGTAGAAATTTTATTTATGGGACTAAATTTAACTTTCGATAAATTTTGAAATTAGTTCATTTTGAAACTTTGGACTAATTTAGTCTTTCATCTTTCGAAATACATATAATCATTTTAATCAAATTTCGTTAAGTTTATTTGACATTTCAAGCGCGTTTTATAATAGTCTTTGACTTAACATTAAAGCAAAAATGTGTCAAACAGTATAAACAACTCAAATATAATCCTAAAATACGTACGAAACATCAAATAAATCTAACACAATTTTATTAAAAGAACTAAATCTACGTATTTCGAAAGATGTAAGACTAAATTGGTCCAAAGTTTCGAAACAGATTAATTTCAAAATTCGCTAAAAGTTAAAGGACCAAAAATATATTTAACTCTTAATTATTTTTAAGAGATTTATGATCTACACAAATTATAATACATTTTTTATTTTTTCTCTATTTTTTTTAGCTTACCCCTCTTAAAATTTTACAATTACTAAAACTTTTTCCTATTAAACAACAAATAAAAATAATTATATCTAGAATATGAAAACTTTTAGAAAGAGATAATCGAAGATTTCGAATTATCCCATTTACACTGAACAGCTTTATCTAAATGGAAATTGAATTTAATGAGAGACTATGTTTTTTTTCTTTTTTCTTTTGTGGTGACAAAAACGTTTGAATTAATGCTTAAACATGTATTCATATTTAATGTCCAACAGTATCTCAAACAAGAATTTTAAAAACAGTAAAAAAAAAAAAGGAATCTTGGAATGTAGTTAATTAGTTTGCTTGAGTTTCATGGTTTTAGAAAACACATATCCATATGTGCTATATATTAAGGGTAAATGAGAGATGAGAAAGGTAAGTAAAACAAGAATTTGAAGAAGTACCAATGTAGTATTATTAAGTATAGATTCAAACTAAAATAAGTATGGATTCAAACTAAAATCCAAATTTTAAAAAATAGATATTTAATGGATTGGATCAGATCAAAACTAGATCGGACAAGGTAAAACAAAGTTTTTGTCCGCTCTTATCTAAGACATTATCTCAAGTATATAAATAAATGTAGTGATAAGAAAAAAGATGGGTTTTATTTAAGCTTGGGATGAGAAAAGTGGGGTGCCAGAAAAGGTTGGCACTTAATAATAGAGGTGAAACCATTGAAGAAGAGAGGAAGAAGAAAGAAAGAAAGAAAGGAAGAAGATAGGGGTGTTTTGGTAATTAAGGAGGAATTAATGAGGTGGGGGCTCTAGGGTTTTGCGAAGGGGTATCTTGAATGATTTGGTGCATGAAAAGACAAAAGAAGGGTCCCGTGATGAAAAAAGGGGCTAAAATAGAAAACTTAAATGTGTGTGGTGTGGCATAGAAAAAGTCTCATTGGATCTAAGAGAGTGGAAGCAAAGGAAGGACAATGGGGACACCCTCCTTAAATTTTATCGTTGCCAGCTCTAAGGATCGTAATGGTCCAACATAGCCTTAATGATCCCATTTAATGTCTAACTATTACACTTGTCAAACTGATTCAAGTTCCACATGCCTCATATCCTTCTTCACCATTTTTCACTTCCATTCTTCTTTGCTTTTACCCCACCTTCCCATCCAACACAAAAAAATCACATTTTTTTTTATCATGCACTAATCTATCATATTAAGATTGCTATCCCTTATCCCATATATAGTTTCTTCATCAATAAAATAAGGGTTAAATATGTTTTTGGTCCTTCAAGTCTCAGCGAAATTTGGAATTAGTCCCTTATCAAAAATTTTGACCAATTTAGTCCTTCATCTTTCAAAATGCGTGAATTTAGTCCTTTTAACTAAATTTTGTTAAGTTTATCTGACATTTCAAGCGCATTTCATGATAGTATTTAAATTATTTACACTGTTTGACACATTTTTGCTTCAATGTTAACTTAAATACTATTATAAAATGCGCTTGAAATGTCAGATAAACTTAAAAAAATTTGGTTAAAAGGACTAAATTCACGCATTTTGAAAGATTAAGGACTAAATTGGTATAAAGTTTTGATGAGGGACTAATTCCAAAATTCATTGAAACTTGAGGGACCAAAAACATATTTAACCCATAAAATAATCATCTATCTAATCATATTATTAATGGTAAGGGTGAGAGTCTTAGAGAAGATTGTATCGTTTTCTAATTTTTTTAGGTTTAAGGATATGGTTTGAAATAGCTTAAATTCTTTTATATTGATTATTTCATTAAGTATTTCTCTAAGGTGGTGTTCAAATCGTCGTGCGGGTTAAAATTTGTGTTTACCAGAGTTTCAATCATCATTTCTCGTGTCATCAAGTCACTAATTTCGTTGATGTTTCAGTCTTGGACAAGTGTCAATCTCATATATGGTCTTATGATTTTGTATTGACTTGTATTTTTTTTATAATCCAAGATGTTTCAACATTTACATATTATTTTGTAGATAAGAAAAATTTTATCTTAGATTAATGGTTGACAATATACAATTAGGATTTACAATCTTCTTATTCAACTATCTTAATCCATAATTCTTCACAATCATACGCCGTAGACTATAAATCAAAGATAATGAAATTTCAGAGAAAGCAAAGAGTAAGATATCTTTGTGATGTGATGCAACCACCTCAAGATATTTGAAAACAAACTTATCTCAAGAGTAACATGAAATCTCGTAGTGATTTGAAGTCTCAATGAGAAACATAAAAAATTGTAAATATTTTTTGTAAAATAATTAAAACACTCCAAGTACTCTATTCTTAATATATAAAAAAATACTTAGAAAGAAATTTTAATAAGAAAACTTATAAGAATAATAAACATTATTTATTGAATTTCTAATGGCAGACCAAAATTAAAAGAAGCTTAAATCATTTTTTGTCATTAAAAATCATTATTGTCTTTACATGATTAGGAGATTGACAGATGTTTGATACATTGTGATTTAATGAATTAATTTAAAGAATTAAATAACTAAAATGACGAGATTGAAATGAGACAAATATAAGTATAAATTGGTGGAACTTGGTAAACATTAATTAGAAATATTATAAAATTCACTTAATATTTTGTAGTATTTAATTAATAAACAGTATTATTGTCATCAACATGGATGTGTTCGATCAATAATGGAATACCCAACTTACTACGTTCTACAAGGGTAGTATAAGAGACTGAACCATTAAAGTTACAATGAGAGCCGATGATGGAATCTTCATCCAACAAGGAATCTAAAAGGTAAGCTTATCTTACATGTTTGCTTTTTCATTTGTGCAAAAGTGATTCAAATAAAAAAGAAGGTAACAATTGGGGATGATAACATGTTAGGTCGGTTTGGGTACGAATAATGCTTATTGACTATCTGATTGCAACAAAAAATTCAATAGGTTATCTATTCTATTATCCGTCAGATACCTGCTTAATGAAAATCTCCAAATTTTTTAATCCTTGTAGTATGTTGGATATTCGTGAATATTTTTAAAAAATTAAAATGAAATCTAAATAAAACTACAACAAGTATAAAATATGATGTAAATTAAATTAAATATAGATTACATTTTAATTTTTATTAAATTTAACGTAATAAAATGTAAATTAAATTTTAATTTTAATTAAATTAACCAAATAAAATATAAATTAAATTTTAATTTACTTTTTTACATGTAATGAATACTTGTGGGAACAAATAGTATGATACTCACATTTATTCATTTGTAAGTGGATATTAAATTATCCATTACTCTTTACTCGCGAGTATCCACTTACTACATCTAACAAATTTTACAGATTTTATCTGTGAATACATACAAATATAAGTATCTTTGTTATCCCTAGTAATGATAATAACTTTTGTATATTTCATGTACCAAACATGGAAAAAATAGTAATGATCATAACTTTTGTGTATTTGGTGTATCAAACAAGAAAAAAAATATGTTATATATATATATATATATATATATATATATATATATATATTATAATCTATTCCATGTACTTAGTTAATAATGAAGGAAGAGTAACAACAAATTCTTATTAAGTTTTTCTTATGTTATTCGTTTATTGAATTTTCATAATATATTAACGTTGATATATTAAAAGAAGACTTAACATATTTTAAAACATAAAAACAAGTTTCTATAAATATATTAGAAAACATAACAAAGGGAAAGGGATAGTAAAATAAACTTTTGCAAAATTTTGTAAAAAATTTAAATTTGAAAAAAAGTCATATGCACCTATAAATTAGTTAACTTTTGTAGTTATATCTTTAAGAAGTTCATCATTTACATTTATCTACTTTCTCATATTTTCTCTGTTTTTATAAGTTGTTAATGCAAGAGTAAGTGACACATGTGAGTTTGGATTCTTGAATGCGAAACTGAATTACATTCGTTGGTATCTTTCTCATGTCACTATCCTTGTTAAATAATTGTTTAAGAATATTTAAGAGTTAATTACTTAAAAGTCGAACTCAAAGAAAATTTATAATACATTATGCATTATGCAAAATACCCGAGTTTTTCTTTTATAATAAAATTATGACAAAATTGTTAAATTTCAAAGTGAACTATATATACATTATGCAAACTGACTTATAATGATAATATAAATTTCGTTATTATCGTATAAATCATTCAATTCTATTTTGATTTCATGTTGCTATTCGTTCTTTTTCTTTGTGCTTATTGTCTTTAATGTGATGAAAAATCAATTAATTGATCCTAAATCCAAGTATCTTATAACTATATTTTCAATCACCACTATGTGGAGACTATAATCATGACAATTATTTGATTCAATTGACTTGTTTTTAATGAAGTCTTTGAGAGAGGTTAATTTTCTTCATTGTTTTTTTAACTATCTTTTCTTCACTTTTCCTTTTTCTTTTTCTTGTCATGATGTGAATTTTGATCAAAATTAATTTTAATACATAAATCTAAGTCAAACCACACTAATCACACAAACAAATTCGCATTTGGTTCCCACATAATGTAACAACAAGCGTAAAGAAAAAAAAAATATAAACCCATATAAATAAATTTATCTTTAATAAATCGTTGTGGGTATACATGAAATAAATTATTTGGGTTGTAATCAAACTTTGGCTAGGTCCATTTTAATGAAAACAAAACCTAAATGGAAAGCATAGCCTTAAATCTCAAAATCCGTACTTAACTTGATAAAGAAACTAGCAATGGACGAACACTATTGGTCGTACAAGTGGAAAAACAAGCTATCGATTTCAATCATTTATGAAGATGATGGCAATGCAAAAGGAAAAATTAAGTTTTAACAACAAAGTGTATGATCGTCAAATTAAGAAAAAAAAAAAAAAAATAGCTTATGTGGGTCATGAATTCATTGAACAACGACCAATAAAAAAAAGTAAATAATCAAATCAAGCTCTTAATATATTATCATTATTTCATTTGAAAAGTTGTTAATTAGTGTAAGCATGCATGCTATATATAATTATTTCTATTATTATTGCATGTCTTTTTCACAACAAATTTCTTCCAACAACGTCATAATCATCATGTGGTGACATCGACTTTTGAGGGTTTTAAAAACTTAACCACGAGTAGATTTGAGTTGGTGCTAATTTCACGATCATGAACATGATTATCTAGCTATTGTGTTTCCCTATTCACAACACATGTGTTGGCACACACATATGATCTCATCACATTCTTGAAAGAAAAAAAAAATTAGGGTTTTCTAGGGTTCAATCATTCATCTTTTAGGTGTTCCTCAAATATGTCCATCCTAATGAGGGAGCAACTTTTTGAATGTCACCCACAAAATTGTGTTTTGGTGATAGAGTGATTGCAACACATAACTTTAATTTGGTTAAGTTGTTTTAGCTTGAATAGGAAAGAGAATCCATTAAACTCATTTGAGTGTTGTGGTACATTTTGTTTAGTCTTTATGTTAATGTAAAGTGGTGATGACTTATGAGAACCCTTTTGGATTAAACATTTTATTCCTACCAAAGTGAGGCAAGATCCTATGGATATGAAAGTTTAGGTAAATTTTCCAAGTACCTTGGAGAAGCTCCTTGCTTAGGTCAAATCCAATATTAGAAGCCATCTTGGAAAAATACATCATATAGACATCAATTTCATCCCATGGCTACAAAAGTAGGTAGCTTTAGTATAACCCACTCTCTTTTCTATTTAATAAAGTGCATAAAGTATACTTCATTTTTCTTTCATGCCCTAGATTCAAACCACATAGACCATTCAACTACTACTTATAAGTATTATAAATGAAAACAAACTCTCCAAAAGAGAAAGGTGTAATACAATGATAACCATAGTGTTTTTATTGCTAGCTTTAATTTTTCTTTTTTTTGAAAAAATATGCCTAGTATCTCTCTTTATTGAAATCTTCCCATTCAATCATATATATTTTATGGATAATAATACTATAGCTTCCATATTTCGACTCTTATCTTTTACTTCTTGACATGACTTAGTGTGAATTATTGATTATTGTACTATTATCTTTTCTTTTGAAATAATCAATAACCCACACTAAATCATGTTAGGAAGTGAAAGATGAGAGTCAAAAGATAGGAGTCATAATATAATTTTTCATTTTTTTTTCGTATAATGTCATTCAATTAACTATTTGTTAGTAAGTAAATTGATATTTGAGTGTCTTAATTACCTTAATCGAGAGATTTTGGATTTGAGAATAGTGAAGTTGTTAGTGAAAAAATTACTTTATCTCTAAATCGGTAAAACTGGTTTATGATTAAACAAATCATGAGATCACGAGAAAACTCGTAGTTGTAAATAAAATAAAATATCACCCATATTTAATTATGGCGGATTTAATTAAATCATATATTACTCATGTAAAAAAAGGGTTATATACCTTTTTTTTTTGGTGCAATTTAATTTCATCTTGATCAAATTTAACTATGAATTCAAGCCACCAATTTTCTCATAATTATACTTTCTTTCCAAGCAAAATTCCTTGTAAGAGTATTTTGTTCAAATATTCCGCATCGATAGATGAATAATCATCGTGAAAATATATATAAAAAAAATGACAAATTAAATGAATAATCCCTCTCCTGAAAAATGGAAAATTAAAATTAAAATAAAAATGGACCCAAAACGTAGATAAAGGTGCATTAAATAGCTTCGTTGTTTATTTTGTCCTGTTTGATGCTTTGAGCCTAATATTAGATCACACACCACCCTATTGGAAGCACATCATGCCAACCTTAGAAAAAAAATTGTCATTGACCAAAAATAAAAACTTAGTAAAATAGTCAAATTAATTTCATGTTTGTTTAATTAATTAATTTTAGTTTGGCAAGTGCATGTGCAAGGAACTTTTACTTCAATTAGTATGTTAACCCATGCAATACGCATGATAAATGTTTATTGTATGTATCTAAAATTTATAATAAATAAATATTGGTTTAATTCATAAATTATATTATAGTTAAAAAATTTAATAGATGAATTTTGTAATAAATAAATTATATTTTAGATTTATCATAACATAATTTTGAGTTGTTAAAATTCAATTTAAAATAAGTGAAAATGATATATTAAAAATATTAAAATGTTAGATAATATCTAAAAGTAATATTTTTATTAAACCATAACAAAAATTCCACTGTGAAAAATAACATCTAAAAACACTTTAATTCAATACAAGTATCTTATTTATGTAGTCTTGTTTCTTTGATAAATGATAAAAGAGACCATGGTGGGGGTCTCACTTTTGAGATTTTGAATTTATTGTTAAATGGGTTTCTGGCTTTTTTTAAAATGTCCCAATGTAAACTGAGTCCCCGTTTTTGGTACTCTTTCAGGCCTTTTCTTTTTGCACTCACATAATTTCTAGCTGTACATCTATTATTTTCAAAATGACAATTTTACCCTTTGAAAAATGGTTAAATATGATTTTTTATATTAATTCCCTGTGAAAATTGAAATTAGTTATTCATCAAAATTTATTTATAAAAAATTAATAACTGAAAATTTTCTGCAATATAGTTAAATATAAAAAAATACATTTATTTAATTAAGATAAACATTTTTCAATTGAAACAAACTAAATTATCTCGTTTATGTTAAAATAGGTTAGATTGGACCGTTAGCCCAACTCATCTTAACCTACACTATAATAGTTAATTTAATTTGATTAATTTCACACTAATTCCAGAATATTTGGAGGGACTTAAGCATGAGTTAGTAGGTTAAATAAATTGAATTACCTAAAATTAAAATAACTATATAAAAAATAAACTTTTAAGATAATTTTTCTGATACATAATAAAATATATAACGTATGAAAATTATAATTTCATAATTAAGAATTAAAATTTTACTTAGTAATTAAAGACGAAATATGACATTAATACACTATTCAATCCTCATCAACTGGTTTTCAAAACTTCAATATTATTTTTTCATCAACTTCAAATTTTTATATAATACATAATGAATTAAAGTTTTAATATAATTTCAGCAATTAGGTAGATTTTTATTTTTAGGTGGGCTCATCGATTAATTTGACCTACCTTAAGGTCATAATAAATAAATCATAAATATTTTTAATTATTATTTTGTTATATTCAAACATAATTAATCATCTTAAAATAACTTTTCAATGAACTTGCATAGATAAAAAAATAATAGTCTATCTAATCATTGAAAGAATCTATTTTGCTTACTGTTCTCTCAAAACTTATGAATACTTGGATAAAATTATAAAGATGCCTCTATAAGAAACTTGGCGACAAATTAAAATTGTAAAAAGAAATTAATAACTAATATATTTAGAGATGAACTAAAATAAATAAAAAGTAATATATTACAGGTGCATTGATTAAGGGAAAATATGATTCGTTAATAGTACGGTACAATCAATATAAATGAATAACTAAAACATATAGATCGAAATAGTCTTGGTAGTAAATTACAATTAGGTTCCCAAATCGATATTTAATTTTATTTTTATTTTTTGAAATGTTCAATAATTATATCATTTTCTTTAATATTAAATGTATCTATGTTAATTCCTAATTTTTCTTTTTAATATTTTTAATTTTTAAAATTATTTAAAAAAATTTATTATATATCATGTCAATATTGTGTCATACGTTAAGTAATTATTTGAATCTCAAATAATGACTATGATTTATTTAAAAAATTGATTAATTTCGTCTATCTTTAAATTTATATCAAATTTAAAATTTTAACTTTCATATAGATGGTATAATGACATTTTTAATAAAATTGATATTTTTATTAAATATTTTTAATAATATAAAATTTATTTAAAGTTTTATTATACATTAAACTTGATTTCAATTTTGTTTTAAAATTTAAATATATTTATTTTAAATTGTTTGATAATAGTTTTAAAATTTTATATTTGAATGTATAAAATTTTCATTTTCAAATTAACTCTAAAATTTGGATAGAAATTATTGATATATAATATTATACATGTATTTAAATATAAATTTTAGAACCAATATAAATTTATATACAATTATTTAAAATATAAATTTAAATAAAAAAATATTAAAATTTGATGTAATAAAATATATATCGACACATATACATTTATGTACAAAATAAATCTAAATAAATTTAATAATATTAAAAATATTTAATAAAAATATTAATATAATATTTAAAAATTAAATGTGATCTTAATTTAAAAAAAATAAAATTATTTCATTTTAATTAAAAATTAGGACCGAATTAAATCAAAATAATAAATATAATGTCCAAACTAAAATACAATAACTTAACCCTTGACATTAACAACTTGACTAAAATAGTTTTTATGGCCAGTTGACATATGCATACAACAACTTAGCACAAATCCATTAAGGATAGCTTCCGCTTTACTAACATGTCCATTTAAAAATAGAAAAAGTAATAATAAATAAATAAAGACAATAAAATAAAAATTTAAAAGAAAATTAATTGGTTAGGTTAATTAAAAATAAAAAAAAAGTCATTTTAGACCTATCTTTTACCCAACTTTTGTTTAAAAGTAATATAAATTCATTTTCCTTTTATCACACACTTTTTCTTCTTAATTTTACCACCCATATTTGTTTTTTTAGAAGTCAAAACTCATTTCATTGCTTACACCGCCCAATACTCACTTCACTACTTACACTCCTGCTTCCCGTGTCCGTTTCGGCTACGGAATCCCACGCGGAGGCGCCATTTTTTTTGCGTGTCGGAGCTGCTTATCGTTGTCACTGGCCACCGCCAAACCCACGTCGAGCTAGGTCTCCGACAACAGGAGCCGCCGCAGCCAATCGTCTAACCCTCATCGGAGAGGTTTTCCTTCAACAGAAGTCATCACGCGCTGCCCACCGAAGACCGCCATTGACGAGAAACCCTGAGTTGCGGCGCGTCCCTGGAGTCATCTTGAACTTGCGCCCTAAGATCCCGCTGCTGGCGCCACTGAGGTTTTCACACTTTTCCCCTCTTCATCTGTTTTTCCGATTTGGGTTGAATTATGAAATTGTCGGGGTTTGGTTGAATGTTGTCACAAGTTGTTGACACCAAATCGTGGGGGTGAAGTTATTGATTAGCTTGGCATTGAAGTCTGAGTTTCTGGTGTTGAATGGAGGACGTGATTTATGTGCTTGTTTTACGTGCCTGTTTTACGATTAGCCTATGTTTGGAATGAAATTGATTCTGTTTGGGGTGGGGTTTAAATGCACTACGTGGTTGATGTTCTGATTTTGTGATTGAAGGTGTTGTGAGTTTGTTTATATCTGAGTGTTGTGTCTAGGTTGGTGCTTGTGTCTCCTTTGTATTGTGACTGAATTTGCAGAGGACTTATGACATTTCAAATGGAGCCTGTGGTGATACCATTAGGTTTTGGAACGGAATTGATGAAATTGTGTGATCTGTTTAAATATTTGATGGTTGTTAGGAAATTGGATTCTGACTGATACGTTTGAGTCTATAACCATTTTACCGTCCTGACTTATTTGAATCTAAAGCTTAATTGAAATCATAGTTTAGTTAGTGGCAGAATTCACGTATTGTATGTAGTGTTTACCATATATGTTAAAGCATGCATAAGTGTGGGTTCATGGCGAAGTGATTAGTTTGCCTCATTCATTAGGTGAACTTTCTTATTCGATATTTTCCTTGATGTTGAGGTTTATGCCTACGGTGATATGTTACAGGGGTATGTAATTGAGTGCGAGTAACTAATTGTTGATTGCTGTGTACGCGTATTATTGTTGGTTGTGGTTGAGATTGAAGTATTCAGGGTGAGACAAGGAATCACAGGGTTGAATTCAAATTAAGAAATGGTGTGGTTTCTTGGAACAGGGATTGTAAGGCCCTGGTTGCTTGGTCTGCGGGGATAATTTAAATTGGGATGTATGGTTTATAAAGTCCTGATAGTTTGTTAGTTATCTAAAGAAGTACGATTTGGTATTATTTTAAGCCCGTTTTGTTAGTAAAACGATGTCACTTTGAAGCAGTGAGACATACCATGGTTTACTTTATATTCCTGCAACCAGTCTATTCATTTGATAAATTGGAATGAGATGCATTTGATAAATTTTGATAAATAACTTGAGCACTTGTTAAATATGAGCTAGTCATAATATGCACTTCATTTTTTTTTTTGTATTACTGAAGAAATCAGTTTGAATTATTTTCACGTAAGATATAAGCTATTTTTATTAGTTATCCAAGAAAGCTTATTAAATAAGTTGAAAACTTCTTATGGACGTATCATAAGCTCTTTTCATAAGTTTTTCCCAACACTTACAAATGTGAAGATGAGTGCAAATAGACATTGAATAAGCTCTTCCTAACTGATGTTATTTGATCATGGCTTAGGAATGTGAGTTCATGGTTCCAGCTTGAGTATATTTAAATGCTGATAAATGTGATTATTTTCGTTGGGATTAGGTACCAAACCCAATCTTTTCTGTCTATAGATTCTATATTAATGATGGTGGAAACCTTTTTGGAGCAAATAAAAATTGCTTCTTAAGTTTGATCATGGCTTACATAATTTCTGTATTGGAGGTGGAATCCACAGACTATGAATTGCCTCAGTTTAAAGGTTTCTCTGCATGATGTGGTTGAAGTGTCACCTCTATTAAATTCCATTTTGTTGACTTATTTAGTTTCTCAAAGTGGGAGATTGTGAATAGGGAAACCAAGTTGTTATATTTTGTGATTATATAGTTGCCGACTTATTATAGATATGTTTAAATGTGTAAACTGCCAATGTCTCACATTATTAAATGTTTAAATATAAATCTGTGTGAATGTAATTGACTTATTGATATTAACATAAAGTAAGCCTTCTTTCTTGAATGTTATCTGCATTTGATATGTTGTCATGTCCTTTGTCGCTTTTTTCAATTGTCTTGTCATTCTCTCTCAACCGGTTGTGTTTCTTTCTAGGTTGATTGGTGCATTTCTTAACTGACATTTCTAATCTTGTTAAGTTTGGCATGCTGGCAGATTCCATATGGTTTTTTATGATAGCATTATTAATTATTAATCATAGGAAGCTTGCTATGACTATTGTGATTGCTAGTTCAATTTCACATTATAAAACTTCTCTGTAGAGGCAAATTTATGGGTTTTACTTAATAGACATTGCTTTCTCAAGACACAATTTTTATATCACGTTCTATTTTAGGACAAATTAATTTGTTTGGTTAGGTGTCATCTGCTTATTCTTTTTAATATAGGTGGGAATCAAATTCTTTCTCTCTTTTCCCCTTTTTATGGTTTTGTATACATGTTAAATTTGCACTCTTTATTAATAAAATAATATTTATATAATTTATATTATCTTAAGGAAAATTAGAGCTTTTCTTGGGAAGATTTAGCCTAATAAATAATATTTATATAATTTATATTTTCTTAAGGAAAATCAGAGCTTTTCTTTGGAAGACTTAGCATCATCCGGGAACCAACTTTGTGCAACTGAAAAACTGATGGCGAAGAAATCTGAGGAGGAATGTCAAATCATGATTCAGAAGAGTTTCCGAAGTATGTCACATTTCCTACTACATTTTCTTTCTTACATATCGGTGTGTTTATCATGTTAATTTTCTTTTCTTTGACAGCTCCAATGGTGAGGTTTTTGAGGGAACGTTTGGAGAAAGCGGGATGTATAGTTGAAGACAATTTTTTCAAAGCTATTACTTGTAATCAAGAAGTGGCTGGTTCTTATGTTCGTGGTGAAGGGGTACCTATTTCCTTTCTCAATTCTATTACTGCTTCGTTGTTTTGTTCAAGGTAGTCAAAATCGTGTGAGATATAAAGAGTGATCTTGCCTGGGAGTTGCAATTTTGGTGGATTGCTTTGAATCCACATTCAAAATCGCAACTCGCGATACAGTCCCTCCTAGTGGCGAGGGAGAAGAAGTTGACATATCTTGCGGTGGCGCTTCTCATGGAGTATGTTACACACGCCATGGCAGCTCTTAGGTCAGATAAATTTTTAGGGTTTTCGATGGGTTGGGAAAAGTAAAGCCCATCTCTTTATTTTAAATCCCAATCACATAACCTTTTTTGTTTTCTTAAAATCCAATTGCATTACTACAACAACCATGACTCTCAAAACTTAAGCCCATCTTTGTTTTTCTTTTTTTCAAAACCCAATTGCATTTCTTTTCCATAACTGAAAAACTAGGATGACCTATTTTTTGGGTGCTTCTTCCTGCACCTTCCTATTTTTCTTCTTGTACCCTCATAAAATCTTATATCCCTATCCTATCCTATCATTCAATTAAATTATATTAAAAAACCTAATTGCCTAATCTTCACCATTGTTCCTCTTTCTTCTTCCATGCTCCACCATTAACAGCTCACCATTCTCCCTCTCCATTCTCCTTCTCCTTCTTCCACCACCATTCTCCTTCTTCCATTACCATTTGAGTACGACGAGCTCTCTCACCATCTATGAAGCCCGAACATGCCTCATCAATGGCGTTTCCTGTGTCTGACACGTATCGGACACTGACACTTGTACGACACTCGTACGCCATGTATCAGTAAAGTATCCAATTTGAAACACATTTTTTTTGTCTTTAACATGATTTTAATATGACACCAACACAATGTTAATAACAACAAATGCAATGATTTTCTAAAAACCCATAAACTTGTAAATTTATCACATAAGTTTCTATTATAAGTATAAAAATAAGGAAAAAGTATTATATGATCACTACTTTTCACTTTTTTGGATATTAGATAGATAAATTAGATTCATTTCTGTGTTAGTTGACAATGTGTTAGTTGAAAGTTTGAAAATAATATGTATATACATGCCGTGTCTTGTGTCCTATAGTTTTCAATTTAGCCGTATCTCCGTGTTGTATCTGTGTCCGTATCCAGGCTTCATAGCTCACCATTCTCCTTCTTCTCCTCCTTCTTCCATCACTGTGCTTGTATCCTTGCATCTCTCGTCTTCTTCCACTTTTTGTAGATTCGTTTTTCAGAAAAGAAAAAAAAAAGATATAAAACAATCCTTCTCTTTATTGAATTTAACTTACATTTTTAATTTAAAAATAAAAATAAAAAGGTTATAGAGCAACAAAAGGAGAATAAGAAGAAAAAAGCGCAAGTCATGTATTTATAAAAAAATTTTGGGGAGAGATACATTTGAGAACACCTAATCCGTTAGGTATTTTCAGATTTGGAAATAACTTTGGAAACTCATTTTGGAATTTTTTTGTATTCCGGAATACTGATTTGGAAGGTATTTATAGATCTAGAAATAGATTCCGAACTCAGAAATACATTTTAGGATACAAAGTCATTTTTGGAACAAGATACAAGGTCATTTTTGGAACAAGTGTTCAGGAAGTCATTTCAAGGTCCGGAAATACATTCTGAGGTGACTGTTTCGGCCAGAAATACCTTCTATAACCCCTCTCGTACTAGGGTTGGCTCCTCGCAGCTCTCCTTTTAACACCAACGGTAGATAGGAACCGAACTGTCTCACGATATTCTAAACCCAATTCACGTACCACTTGAATCGGCGAACAACCGAACCCTTGGGACCTTCTTCAACCCCAAGATGTGATGAGTCGACATTGAGGTGCCAAACGACTCCGTCAATAAGAGCTCCTGGGAGTCATCAGTCTGTTATCCCCGGCATACCTTTGATCCGTTGTGGGATACAGTTTTTTTTTTTTTTCTTTTTTCAGAACGACGGTTCTGGAATATATTTTCGGATCCCTAAATAACTTTTGAACACCTATTCTATTTTTTTTTTGTATTTTGTTTTGATTGTTTTGAAATGTATTTCTTAATTTGGAAATACCTCTTAGAACCGTCAATCCATAATGTATTATTTCATACTTCCCGGATTGTGTGTTCCGGTGACATATTTCCGATCCGAAAATACCAATCCTGAAAATATAAAAAATAAGGTGTTGGGATTTTATTACAATTTGAATAAGGGGTAGTTCGGAAATTTAAACTTTTATGGGGGTACATGAAGAAAAGAGGGAAGAAAGACCCATATTTTTTTCTTTCAAAGACCATTTTTCTCTTTCAAAGTAGAGTGAGATATAATGATTCTTGTGTGTATGAATTTAAATTTCATTAAGTGTGATTTTTAGTTTATGCTTCATACTTTCCTTTCCATCTAGGGTAAAATCTCAATTTTGACTATCATGGTTTTGTGGGTTGAATTAGTGTTGTGATCAGTGCTTTTACTTTGGCTGAACGGCAATGTTTTCCTTTCTCCCAGATAAAAGTGTGCAGTAACTATGTACGAATTCAAGATGATGTCAACCAGGTGGTAATTCGTGAATTAATTCATGCATTTGATGATTGTCGTGGTGCCAACTTGGATTGGTCGGATTGTGCTCACCATGCTTGTACCGAGGTTCGTATCTTACAATGTTTTCCTACCCTTGATTATGTTGGTTTTTCAACCCCTAATTGATATTTTTTATGGCATCGTAAAACAGATACGAACTAATCATCTAAGTGGCGATTGCCATTATAAGCGGGAACTACTACGAGGTTTCTTGAAACTACGAGGGCATGAACAGGTAAACTTTCACTTTCCCTCATTCAATAAGGCAGCCCATTTATTTTAGTTGAATCCTTTCCTATATTAAACTTAGCAAGTATCAGTTGAACTATATAAAAAAAAATAAAGAGTTGTTTTATTTGTATCGATCACAACAGTTACATTCCCATCATCTCTATTAGTAATGATAAAAATCTTGAAAAAATAAAATAAAAATATGTTGAAAGATTTTGAAGATATTTTTTCCTAATACTGTGGTGAAGATATTGAGAATTTTTTTTATCCAAAGAATTTGTTATTTACAACACTTTTCCTCAAATTAGTGAATGAATATCAATGGTTCCCAACTTACCTACAAGATCCTAGAATCTGGCTTGAGAAATCTGCTGTATGAAAATCCTGTATGGGTATGAGTTGTAGTTACTAGGTCCCTGTCAAGATTATCTTTGATGAAGTGTCGGTCTATGCAACCCACTTTACTCCTTAGCAATCAAAATTGTCTTCCTTGTGGTGCAGTCATGAAATACAATAAGAATAGAAAAAATGTACTGAACAGTCCAAATATTTTGTATAGAAACAAGGCTATTGGTCAATTATGGGACATAAAATATCTTTTAATAGAATAGTCGATTCTGAAGTTACATTTCGAATTCACGAGTGTGTATTTTATACATCTAATCTATAAAACTAATATTTTTATGGTGATAGTAATTCGTAATTTTTTATTTTGATAATGTTTAATATATGTAATTTTAGTTTGGATTCACACTATTTCAATCATATATATATATATATATATATATATATATTATTTTTAAAAATTGTTTTGTACATTTTTCAATATGTGTATATCATGTATCATATTCTATTATTTTCTAAATAAGTGTATCATTGTATCATATATTCATGGTATCCGACACATGTAACCGTGCATCATAAAGTCACACCAATTACATTCTCATCATGCCTATTTGTAATAATCAAGATTTTTAAAACAAAGGAAATAAAAATATGTTTAAATGATATAGGAAAATTTCAAAGATACTTTTTCTTCATTAATACTTTATATCCTAATAATATGTTATTTAAAGCATATCATGGTTACTTTTCAAATTTACAATATCTAGTTATCAATTGGAGAAAGAGAAAGTATAAAGTTTAACTAAATTTGCCATTCCATAGAAGCATTATTCTCATCTGAAGTTTTAAAATTGGTATGAGATACATACATTGGTAATATCAAGCATCTCACAGTCTTTTGTTGCGTTCAAATTACATCTGTTGATATTCTGTTGCTAATGTCATGCATTTCTCTCTTTGCTTAAGTATATTTAATTTGATATTTTAAACTTTTTTTTTTGGCTTTGATTTGTTCAATACTGAATCAATGTAATGGTACTTGAAGGAATGTGTGAGAAGAAAAGTTTTGAAATCTTTGTCTGCAAACCCCAATTGCTCTGGTTTTGCCGCCGAGGATTCCCTGGAAGCTGTATGGGATGTTTGTTACAATGATACACAACCCTTTGACAGAGCTCCTTAAAATTACATTACATGGTTGGTACCAACATATAGTATAGTCACCATTGGTGCTATACTATCCTTGCGGAGCACTACATTGAATGCTTAACTTTTGTTAGAATTCTCACAAACTTAGTCTGTGGCAATGGCAACTCCACCCGGAAGATCGCACCGTCTTGACTTCCACTTATTTTGCATGTTACATTATTCACTTAAATTGTTATAACCACATTTAATTTTGCGGGCATGTCAATGGGTGAGTAATTCTTTTATGTTTTATGATTTTAGATAGAAGCCTTCATTTTCAGGGTTTTCGGGAGCTGGCTGAATCCTGAGTTTTGTTCTTTAGACCATACAGAAATAAATAAGACGGGGACGCTTTATACATTGATGAGAACGCCATTTATTTCTCAAACTACCAAGCAGAGTAAGTAAAATAAATTGGAAAAGTAGATTAAAGAATTAAGAATTAGCAAAAGTCAGCCAAACTTAGTGACCTAAATAAATAGGCTTTTTTTAGTCTAACCCCTTTGGCACGTTGCTCTTATAGGCCAAGGTTGGGCTTGCTTTCAGGTTAATGGGCTGACTTGTTTCACCTTTCACCTTATTAAAACTTCCTGAAAAATGATTTCCCAAAATTTCTTTTTGAAATTGTTTATTATATTCCAAAAAATAATTTTTGGAAGTGATAGGAGAGTAATAGGATGTAAGAAGAAAACAATAGGATACATGAACTATTTGCCTTGCCTTGTTCTTTTATGATAATTTTTTTGTTCTTAATTCTTCTGCTATCATATTAAAGAAAGAACTCTTATCAATTTTATAGTGATATGACCTCCTGTCTACTTTTATGCATCTTTACTTATTTTAGTTACATGTTATAGATATTGGATACATTAATAGAATTGTTTGATAAAGATGCAAGATGTTGTATGTTGCATCTTGTTGAATATTAAATTTTGAACTTTCAGACAATGATATATCATGATTTTTGTTGTATGGACAAGTTGTAATGTTTTTTAATATTCAATTATGTATACTGTATGTATAGTTTAATTTGAATGTACTTTGCCAAAATCTTATTGAATATTAAATTTATTATATTCTTTTTTATATTTATCTTTATTAATTTTATTTTTAAAAAAGATCCTGTTTTCCTTTTCGTTTTTAATTTTTAAAAGTTTTCTATTAAATTATTAATGAAATAAGTGTTATAAACTTAAATTGGAAGCCTAAAGTACAATGTAGTGTATAGTGAACATGGGGTGCAATGAAAAATACAAAAAACATACCCAACAACAAATTAAAATAAATGGGTGTGTGCAATGTAGATGTGGATTGCATGAAGTAATACTACAATCCAAACAATAAGCAGTGGGATGTGTGTGGTGAGGTGGGGTGATGAGATGAATGAAAATGGTATTGGGCTTGGGTATGATGGAATCATTAAAGAGAAAAAAAATGAAAATATATACACGCATTGAATGGGATAACAACATATCACAACTAAGGATATTCAGCCAACATCATCATATATTACATTCTATACTTTTCACATATCAACTGTAGATCAAACGAGAGCCAAGGAAAATAAATACGTTGAAGCTAATTTTGTTGACAAATTTTCTTGTAGGTGAGTTATGGTAATGGAAAAGAAAAGGAGAAATGTAGCCTTTCTTTTATGATAGATGTTTGTGTTTATATACACACATTGCAATATAAATGTAATTTTGTTATAAAGTCAGTCTTGATTCAATGACGGTGTTATTGATATTGGATAATGGAAAATATCCAAAAAACCTTTATAAAGTTATAACGGAAATCATAACGGGTTATGACGGAAGTATTGCGGTAAAAAAAATATAATACCACCACATATAATTTTAATGAAAAAGTAATGATATTATGTATAAAAATCCAATTAATAATAACATCATATCAAAACACTACAAATTTAAAGTTCAAAACATAAAATAACAACAAATCATTAAATGTATGTATTAAGTTTGTTTCTAATCATCATATTCTTCTTCAACTCCAACATAATTGTCTTCAATGTCATCATCCAATGGGGATATCCCTTCTCCTCTTCCTCTTCTGAGAGACTCTTTCCAAAGTTAAGTACTCTTTCAAATTCGGAATTAGAGCTATTATGCAATTCATTTTGAACTTGAATTTGAGTCCTTTCTTTACCCTTTTTAGGTTGTGTTGGGGTTGGAGTTGAAGTTGCACTTGGACCTTTCTTAGAAGAATGGGAAGATCCAATAACAATACCATCACTTGATGGTTGCTTTCTTTTATTAGTTGCTTGTCTCCTTGTATAAGCTACTGGTTCTCCAATATCTGAAGCTTCATAAATAATTGCCCAATTAAGAGTGGGATCATCATGAAAAACCAAATCATTACCTCTCTCTTCATTATCGTTATTATCATCAACTTCTCCCACTAACCACTCATTACATTCATCAATGTCATTCAATAGAATATGGTCTATTTCATCCCTAATATTGTATTTTTGATCAAGTTGTTGATTATACTTATGTAAACCAAATCATGCAACCTTTTGTGGTCCATTCTATTTCTTTTCTTTGAATGAATCTGCAATGTGAATAAGTAATATGTAAATTAATTTCTTTCTACAACTTACAAACTAATATAATAATGAAATGAGTCATGTCTTATTACATGCTCAAAAACACTCCAATTGCGCTCACATCCCGATGAACTACATGTCAAGCTTAAAATCTTGATTACTAGCTTTTGTAAGTTGGGAGTTGCATGCCCATAATTCTTCCACCATTGAGCTACACAAGCAACGAAAGTAGATTAGAATGTAACCATTATATCTTAGCACAATTTAAAAAGTGTTTAAGTGTCTCATTTGGGGCTGTGGTTTTCCTTGATTCTTTGGCAAAATCATCACCAAAGAGTCCATTTGTACTTTTATAAAGAGGCAACTCAGTTAAAATTTTTTACTGCACATCTTTACTTGGCACCAACCTCCTGATGCAATCATATAATCCATTTGTAACTTCCAAATCATATTCCATGTCTAGGTTGGAATAAAAGAACTTTGGGTTTAAAAAGTGATCATCAACATGCAAGGGGCGATGAAGTTGACATGTCCATCTATTATCAATGATTGTAAATACATCATTGTATTTACTTTCATCGTTGTTGAATGACTTCATTATTGCTTCCTTGGCTTTCTCCATTGCTTCATATATATAACCCATAGCTGTTTTTCTTTCCCCATCCACTAGAAGAAGCACATGAACAAGAGGAGCCATGACTTTGATAGTAAACACTACTTGATTCCAAAATGAAGGCATAAGAACAATTTTTGTAGCCTCCCGCCCCTTGGCTTCCTTAGATAGCTTGTTATTGCTCCATTCATCAGAGGTGAACATTTTTCTCAAATTTTCCTTATCTTGATGCAACCTTTGTAATGATAAATAAGAGGTAGCAAACCTTGTAACGACATGTTTTACTAATTCCCTTTTATTTGTAAATTGTCTTAACAAACTCAAGGTACTAAAATGACTATAAATTAAGCCAACAAGACTAACTCCTCTTTGAATTGTCTTCTTTATCAAAGGAAGCTTTCCGATGTCTTCAAGCATCAAATCTATACAATGGGCAGCACAAGGAGTCCAATAAAGATGAGATCTTTTCTCTTCTAACAACTTACCAGCCAACACATAATTGTTATAACTTAAACAACATTTTCTTCCCCAATCTCCTCCACAAGGGAATCAAGCATCTCAAATATTTTTTCTCCTGTCTTCAAAAAGTTTGAACCATCAATGGACTTGACAAACATTAACCTTGTAGGGGAGTTCACCAAAATGTTAATTAAGCATCGTTGCTTTCGATCAGTCCATGCATCTGACATAATAGAACAACCATGTTTACTCCATTGCAATTTATGATCTTGCAACAACTTTTCCGTGTACTCAACTTCCTTGTTGAGAAGTGGAACTCTGATTTCATGATAACTAGGAATGGGTAAATTAGGTCCATATGCACTTATGGCATCAATCATATCTTGAAAACTTTTCAACTTCACAAGGTTGAATGACAAGCCTGCTTGGTACCAAAATCGAGCAATATATTGATGAATCGAGGCCTTTAAATTTTTGTCACTTGCCTCTTTGATGTTAGCTTGCCTTAATTTTTCATTTTTTCTCTTCCCTATTGCAACAGTTGGATTTCTACAAAACATATCCATTGGTCCTTTTCTTCCACCACTATTTCTTCCTTTATCATTACTAGCCGTGAAAATTTCAACCTCATATTCACTCTCATGGTTATCATTGGTTGTAGTATATCTAGGATTGACGGAGGAGCTGTCTGCTTTTTCTTTGTATAATTTCCAAAGTTATTTTCTCACATTTTTCGAAGTCTTGGTGCAAGTAACAACATTGCCCTTCTTTGCCATGAGATGTTCTTTTGTTCTAGTAACTCCTCCTTTCATAATTTTCCCACAATAATTGCAAATAATTGTATTTAAATTTGATTCATCCATCGGATGACAATGTTTCCATCTCGGGTCACTCCTATGGGATGTTCTTGAAAAGGATCATTATCATTGGTCATTATTATTGCTGAAAAATAAGTATATTTTTTACAAAATAATTATAGTGAAATTAGACAAATAGAAAAGATAAACAAAAAAATTGAAAAAAAATAACTTGGTGGTGACGGCTAGCGACGGTGGCGGTTGCTAGTGATGGTGGTAGCTGGTGGCAGTGGCCGGTCGGAAAGCTTTAGAAATTTTTGGTTTTGAATAGAATAAAATAATGAAGAATGAAGAAAGTTTTATAGATAGACTAGGTTAAATATGTGTTTAATGGGCCAGGCTTAGGTTTTAAAGAATAAAAATGGTAACTGAAATTAGGGTAAAAAAGTAAAATAATAGGAGAAGAGAAATTGAAACTAGGGTAGAAAAGTAAAATAAGAGAAGAGGTTTCTGTATTAAGGTACAAATGTAAAATAATAAGTAATATGGACGTAATCAAATTTTTAAATTTATTAATTGACAACAGGATAAAAACATAATCAGTGGCTGAATGGCTGAAATGACGCTGTAGTGAAGAAATTTGGAAGTGGTTGAATATTAAATGGCTGAAATAAGGGTGGAATGAAGAAATTTGGATGTTGGAGGAAATGGGCCAAGCCCAATTTCAAATGTATCAGACCAATTAGGTTTAGGTTTTCGCTATCTTCTCCTTCTTCCTCCAACCAACACGCCGCACAACTCCTTTCTTCTCTTCTCCTTCTTTCTTCTCTTCTCTTTCTTTCTTATCTCCTCTTCTCTTCTCCTATTGTCCGAGATTTTCGCCACGAGTGCTCCGCCACCGTCACCCGCCAAACGCAAAGCGGCTGTCATGAGCCTCTACGAAAATTTTGATTCGCCCCCGCCTTGTTATGGCGGCTGGCCGAAAAACCGCTATCGGTTTTTGCCATATCGGCACCATGGCCGATATTAAACAATATTGTTCAATGAACCATATAAGTCAGCCTTAATCCAGTAAAGGCTCAACATCTTTTATCCAATAGAGAAACCAAATCCGCCCTTGGTCCTAACCTTGTTCTATTTTTGGTTATGTGGTTGGGGCCTTTAAGCCCTTCCATTAAGGGGGCTAAACTAAATGGGGCTTTTATGACTCATTATCTTGACTTAATAACAAATGAAGTGGGAAAGTAACTAAGAAGCAAATTCACAAGGCCCTCCGCCATGGGACCCATGTGGGAACTTATAGGATCAAGAACGTCCTATCTCCAAGACTCCACATCCTTCAGTTTGAGACTCAATCTTGACCCTTTCTTGCATCCCATTCAACAAAACAAGACGAATGTGCTTGATCTTAGGGTTTAGGGTTCATGGTTCATTGTTTAAGGCTCATTGCTCAAGGTTCAGTGGTTAGTGTTCAACTATCATAGTTCAAGATTTAGGGTTAAAGGTTCAAGATTCAAGGTTCAAGGTTTAAGGTTCAAGAATTGGGGTTTAGGGCTCACTGCTCAAGGTGTAGAGTTTGTTAGGTTTATAAGGAGGGGGTATCACTAGGGAGATACAACACCAATGAGACTTGAGCCCAACCACATAAGGCATTAGCATCACTCTCAACCCAAAACCTTAAGACACTGGATTTATGGGTATTTATTCTTATATAGTGCTCTACTTTCTCATTTCTGGTCAATGTGGGACTTGGGCTCACACTTGGATTCCTAACAATCTCCCCCTCAAGGGTGAGTCCCTTCAACCACATTGGTACACTCCCCCTCCAACGGAAGCATTCCCAACCACGAGTACTCTTTTTCTGTCCTTTTCTGTACCGTCGTTATTTCTTAACGGGACACGCTTTACCTGAACCACACTATCAGGAAGACTTTCGATACTAGGACCATACCGATACTCACTCTTCTGAGCCAGTATTAACCATCGACTTTGATACCACTTGTTAGGTTTATAAGGAGGGAGTATCACTAGGGAGATACAAAACCAATGAGACCTGGGTCCAACCACATAAGGCATTGACACCACTCTCAACCCAAAACCTTAAGGCAATGGGTTTATGGGTCTTTATTCTTATATAGTGCTCTACTTTCTCATTTCTGGTCAATGTGGGACTTAAACTCACACTTGGATTTCTTACAGAGTTTAGGGTTTATGGCTCATTGCCCAGGGTTCATGGTTCAAGGTTCAGGATTCAAGGTTCAAAGTTTAGGGTTCAAGGTTTAGTGGTTAGGGTTTAATGTTCAGATTTTAGGGTTTGGGGTTCATGGTTCAAGATTTAGGATTCAAGGTTCAAGGTTCATGGATCAATGTTCAAGATTAGGGGTTAGGGGTTAGGGGTTAGAGGTCAGGGTTCAACGTTAAATGTTCAAGGTTAATGGTTCACAATTCACGGTTCAAGGGCCAGGCTTTAGAGTTAAGAATTCATGAGTCAGGGTAAGCGTTCAGGGTTCATGGGTCAGGGTTCAGTGTTCAATGTTAAGGGATTAGTGGTCAGGGGTCAGGGGTCAAGGGTCAATGGTCATGGGTCATCGTTCAAGGGTCACAGGTCAGGGTTTAAAGGTTAGGGTTAGGGGTCAGGGTTAAGGGTTAAGGGCTCATGGTTTAGCGTTCTAGGGTTATGGGTCAGGGGTCAGAAATCAAGGGTCAAAGGTCAGGGATTAGTGGTCTAGGGTCAAAGGTCTGGATGAAGGGTCTGGGTCAGGGGTCAGGGTTCATGTGTCATAAGTCAATGTTTAGGGGTTAAGGTTCAAGGGTCAAGGATCAGGGGCCAAGGTTCGGGGGTTGATGTTCAAGGTTCTAGGTTCATGGTCAGGGGTAAGGGGTCAGGGGTCAAGGGTCAAAGGTCAAGGATCAGGGGTCATGGATCAGGGGTAAGGGGTTAGGGGTCAAAGATCAAGGATCAAGGGTCAGGGGTTAGGGGTCTAGAGTCAGGGTCAGAGGTTAGGGGTCTAGGGTCAGGGGTCAAGGGTCAAGGGTCAAGGGTCAGGTGTCTGGGGTCAAGGTTTAAGGGTTAGGGTTCAAGGTTCAAAGATCAAGGGCCAGGGGTCGGGGGTTAGGGTTCAAGGTTTAGGGTCAACGACAAAGGGTCAGGGGTTAGGGTTTAGGTGTCACAAGTCAAGGTTCAAGCATCAGGGTTTAGAGTTTAAGTGGTAGGGATCAATGGTTAAGGGTAGGGGGTTGGAGTTTAGGGTCAAGGGTCAAAAGTAAGGGGTCAAGGGTCAAGGGTCTAAGCTTAGTGGTTAGGGGTCAGGGTCTAGGATCAAGGATTAGGGATTAGGTGTTTGGAGGTTTATGGGTTTGGGGTTAGGGTTTGGAGGTTGGGGTTTGGGTGCTAAGTGCTGGGTGTTTAGGATTTTTAGGGTAAAGGCTTAGGGCTTTGGGGTTTGGTTTAGGGGTTTAGAGGGTCAAGAGTTAAGGTTCATGATTCCAGATTCATGGTTTAAGGTTTACGGTTTAGGATTCCGAGTTTAAGACTCATTGCTCAAGGTTTAGGGTTCATGGTTCATGATTCAAGATTCAATGGGTAAGGTTCATCGTTAGTGTAACAAACGTAATTGTTGCACACTTTTAAAAATAGGAACCGATCGAAACCAATCAAAACATAGAAATTTAATTAAGATTCTCGTACAAATACGAAGATCAAAACATTAATATTTTAATATTATTTATATCATATGAAAAATTTTCATAGGAAGAAAAAAACTTTCTCATACCTATAACATTCTTATGCATGCCCCTAATCATCATAACCTAGTAAAGAAAATATAACTAGAACACTGCAAAGGTATTATTACCTGATAGCATAAATTTAACTTATTTTTTGTCTTACTAAATCTAATTTCATTATCTCTTTTAATAAGATATGATATAGTAAATAAATTGCTATTCATGTATATTATTAAAATCTATAACGATGATGGAGAATATAAGATTTGAGAAGACGTCAATATTAATTTGAATAAGATTATTGATATATAGATGTCCAAGAAAACTACTTTACAATTGTATTTTTTATTAAAAAATATTTACTTAATGAATGATATCCAAATTTTTAAATCAGGTAGAATAATAATATTATGTGTTCATAGATTTATTTTAATTTATATATATATATATATATATATATATATATATTTATAGATTTATTTTATTTTTTATTTAATATTTAAAATGAAAAAAATGTGTTCTGAATTTTTAATAATATTATGTGTATTTTTATAAAATAAATTATTACAGAAATATTTGAGTGGATATAAATGTTGTTACAGATATACCCTTATTACTAAATCAAAATAAGACATGAAATTTATATTAATAGATATTAAGAACATATATGTAAATATTAATTATTAGCCAAAAGCAATAATGTTAGATATACTTAAACCTGCGATTAGTATATAAGAATTTTCTTTGGACAAAAGGAAATTATCCATACGATGTTGTGATAGAGAGGAATATATTCTTAAATTTTGTCTTTTTTTCATGTATGGCGACAGATTAATTTAATAACAATTATAATAAGATACAACAGTGTGACTTATAATGCACGAAATTCTCCATTGCTTTGATGTATATGACAAAAATACCCTCCTTTGATTACTAAATTCTGAAATGAAAATGTTTTGTCACTTCAAACTTAGTGGCGATAAAAGAATCACATATTATTGTAAATAGATTTAATTTTTAATTCAATATATTGAAAAAAAAAATCATTGACAAAAAAAATCTTAATGTAACCTTATTCACACTGTTATTTTTTACTTTAATTTTATCAAAGAAAAACATAAGTAAACACATTTTTTACATAGTTGAAAAAAACTTCGTGAAAAAAGTTATTGTATTGATAAGTTAATTAATCTAACTTTTATTTATAAGGAATCATATAAATAATTTATGTATTTATTTAGGTTTTGTCATAATAAATATAATTTGTCTATATTTTGTAAAGTATAAAATTTGGTGTGATCCTCTTGCTTTGTATTCATTTATTTTATTTTAATAAATTTTTATTTGATAATGAATAATAGATAAATGTCAACATAATTAAAATGTCAAGATTCATAATTATACCTATCATGAATATATTTTGACAGAAGAGAAAAAGAAAAAAGATTATATATATATATATATATATATATATATATGAGATAAAAAACAAATATTAAAAAATAATAAAGAAGAATATTGTTTAATTTAAGGAAAGAAATAGTTGTTTGATTTGAAAATACAACTATGTTTTATGTTGAAGATCACACATTAACTATAAATAAGATAAATTTATAGTTTATAAGTGTGTGCAAATTCTACTTTATAAACAAAATTTGTAAAGTTCGATTAACCTTAAAGTTCACTTTTTTCTATGATATTATAATCATGTTAGAACAAATTCTAGTGAAGATTTGTTGTTTATGTGGGACTTATCGTGCCTCCTTCTATTGGACCATTAATTAATATCTAATTTTACGCTAGCAATATATGTCACAACGTATCATACCACCCATAAAATTTAATCCCATTTCAAAATATGTATGTCTCAACATGAAGGGAGTTAGAGAATCAAATTTCGCAAAGTGGATTCATTGAGTGCTTCACATTTTGTTAATCAAATCAAATGGTTATTAGAGTAATCAAATTTCGTTAAGCAAACTAAATTGATAAATATTCTAATTGTGCTTGGGTTGAAATTCATTGCCCGAAATATCATTCATTGGATGAATTAATTAAATTCAATAAGTAAATTACTATTTAGTGGACGAAATTAACTTGGAAATTAGTCTTGTACTCTTTAGATGAGATTTGTGGAGAGAATTTTCACGTGTTGGGTGAATTATGCAAAATCAAAAGAATTTGGATAATTAACAACACAAATACAATCCAAAATTTATTATTTTTACTAGGGATGACAATAATGCCTATATTCTCATTCCCATCATTATATTCAACAGGTATGAAAATTTTTGTCTCCAACCTATCTCTACTGGAGATGTATACCAGATCCTAGCTTATACCTTCCCCTTTACTATTACAAATATTAATTAAATAATTATTTTGCAAACAATAAAATTACAATAAAGAAAAGTAGATATTATCAAGTATTCAATATTAAAAGGATACATATTTTCTTTTTTTCACTACCAAAAATTAAGAAAAAAATTGTAATTATATAAATAAATATCAAATAACAATTGAATAAAGATCGAATAATTATATAAAATAGTAAAAAGCGATTAAATGTATGTCTTTAAAATTAGTCGATATAATTTTTTTAGATTACTTAGAAATTTAAAGATGTTTTAGTAATTTAAGATATAAGATGAATATACAAACGAGAAAAGATATTAAAACATATATGAAGACAGAACATAACATATATGTACATTTTTATTCACATCTTCCTACCCAATTTTAAAACAAGTATTATTTATGCATATGTCCATACTTAGTCGATTCACTTTTAATAATTTAAAACTTCCAGCTATGCCCTGAAACCTTTTCATTCAATTCTGCTAAATTTCAATTGCATCCTTATACTTTCTTTTCCACGTCATTTTAGTATAACAATAAAAGTGGGTCGTAATAAATTTTGCTTTTTATAAAACCCTAATATTTATATCTTTAAAATCTAGCATCATCATCATGCGAAACAAAAATCACTTCAACAGTAAACAAATCCACGATATTTTTTGTGTTTTGTTACACATCAATCATACATAAATATTCATGTCACCACACCATGCGTTGCTTCATCTCAAAGTTTTGCTTCATCTCAAAGTTTTGCTCCAAAAGTTTAAGACAACGAGAACCCTAGCACGAGAGAGCATGCAAGAGAAAACCATAACTAGTAAAAAAAAAAATATCAAAAGTGTGGCACACATTGACTCAACACAAAGAAAAAGAGTGAAGAGAAATAACACAGTTGAATACGGTGTATCTATCTATATCTATCTATTTTTTCACAATGTATGAAAAGGAGAACAAAGGCCAAATTCATACATACTATATAAGGAAACTTAGCTTCTTTTTTTTTTTTCTAAGTGGCTTTGGGATAACCAAAGATAAGATTGGAAGCACTTTATCCATATACAAATTATTGTGGAAGCTAGTTTTAGGGCAAATGCATGTATCTGAAATTATCAGAACCCGACAAGGTGATCCTAAATGGAGAGTTAGAATGATAAAGAGGGTTAGTGAAGGAAGGGTCATTCTCATACCTAACGTTTCTACAAAACCATTCTTCAATTCACAATGCAAACACACATATTAGTTCCCTTTCTATTATAAAACAATATATAGTATCTTAATACACACTATTTTTTGGAACTATTTAATTCATAGAAATTTGGTAGAGATATTTTTGACTTTCAATATTTTAAAATATCTTAAAAGTAGCTATTCCCAATTAAATGTAAAGATATTTTTAAAAAAATATAATTCTGAAATAAATTGAAAAGATTAACACTACTAAAAAAGCTCATATTTCCTGTCAATTTTGTTTTAATTTTTTTCGTAAGAAATACTTACAAATTTTGTTGAGAAATTTTTTTTGCAAGAAATTGTTACCAATTTTCTTGTAAAATATTTTGTATAAAACACTTTTCGCAACAAATTTTATAAAAAATACTTGCAAATTTTATAATTTTGTAGGAAATGATTACCCACGAAGAAATTACATGCCAATTAAAATTCTTAACAAAAATGATAAAAAAGTCTTTTCTTGCAAATTTTTTTAACAAATTTACAAGAAAAATCATATATAATATGAAAATTTTTAGTAGTGTAAAATGCAGATTATGTGGTATATAAGTTTCTCTAACTTTTAACTTCCTCATGCGGTTGAACAGTCCTCAAGGTTTTACTTCATTATTATACATTTCGATTTGTGAGGAGAAAAACAAAATACGGAAGTGACAAATGGAAAAAGGTGAAAATATAAATTATTTGATTTAAGACAAATAGATAAAGGAATGAAATGGAAATACGGAATTTTTATGAGACATCAAAGAAAGAAATAATGTAAAAGGTAATTTTTTGAGATTTTTTTATTATTTAAAAATGTGTATTATAAAATATTGATATTTAATTTTGTTATTTGTATTATTATTTATTATTTATTGATATTGATATTGATATTATTTATTTCATTATAAATATTTTTATTTATTTATTGATTTTTTTTATTATTATTGCATTTATTTGGTATAACAAGAAGAAAATTTAAAGAAAACAATTATCGCCTAATGGTCTACGTAGTCCCTTTTGAAAATGTAATTTAACATTATAGGATTTTTAATGAGAAATATTTGTGTTTCTTAAGGACTAGTTTTTTTTTTCTTTTTTTGTCAATAAATATGTGAGTTTATTTGAAAAGTAAGAATTAAATTTAATTTTTGTTTAAACTTTAATCTATTTATGGTGGTGTTTTAGGTAGAGTATATGTTTTATATAGTTAGTGTAACTAAAATGTTGAACCTAGAGTTGGTCGGTTCTTTATATGGATATAAAGCAAATAGATAGGGTGAACTTGGTACTATAGGGCGAGAGTAGTAATTTGAAGTGACGAGTAAATTTAGAACAATTTGGGTTGAAATGACAGATACTAAAACAAAAATAAAGCAAAAGGGTGTAAGTAGTAAATAACAGAGGTGTAGGTAGTGGGAAAAGAATAATTTTTTTTTACATTTCTTTCTCTCCTAGAGATTTTGGAGTTTACATGCTTGTGAGATCAATATTATAGTATTAATTTAGAGATGTAGTTTTTTGTCTATATTTATTACCTTTTAGTGTTTTTTTTTTTTTTTATTTTTTTTTATTTTTTTTTTTTTTTTTTTTCTTTTTGTTTTTTTTTTTTTTTTAATTCTCGTATAATTTAGTTCTATGAAAAGTGCATTCTGATTTTATAAAAGGTTTTTAACAAAGTCCATCTCCTTTTTCTAACATATATAAGACAATATAATAAAAAATATCAAATTTTAGTTGATGTCTTATTGACAATAAATTTTAGTGATAAAAAAGTGTTAATCACTATCCTAATCAATTTATAAAATAAAAAATTATTGGTTACTAAAATAATCATTATTATAAATAAAAAATTTCTAAGTTTAATTGATTACTAAAACATTAGTTATTAAGATTTTTGTTATCAAAGAAATACATTTTTAAATAAATTTTTAATTTATTAGTGATCAATTTAGTAAGATCAACTATAATTTTTTATTCATAATTAATAATGATTATTTTAATAATTAATAATTTTTATTTTTTTAAATTATATTTAAATTAGTCATTAAAATTATTAATAAGTAATTAATAAGGTCACTAAAATTGATCGTAATTTGTAGTGGTAGTGACGAAATCTTTAATTTCAGAACAGGAAAAAGAGAAGAAAAAAGTAAAGAAAATAAAAGTGAAAATATATTGGAAGTATAGAGATCTGAGTTAACCAACCGGAAATTGATATATAGACTTAGGAGGACATGTTAATGATTAGACAGGACGTGGAACTAATCTGGTATGGATTAATCCACTGCACCAATTCAAAATTAATGATCTAATTAACCCCATTCAAAATTATATTTTAATTATTATTTCAAGTTTGTGCGATCATGTTGTTAAAAAAATCATCTTACTATAACGATGCTCTGAAATTTAAATTATCAAATTGTAGTCTTATATTTTATTTTTTATTTTATATATGAATATTTTTATTACGATAAAAAGTCTAAACTTAAGTTAGATTTATTAAATGGTTAAAATATCTTTTTTGTCCCAATTTTTGTCAAGTTTTTTCAAATAAATTCTAATTTTAGTTTTGTGTTCAAATATGTCTCAATTTTCGTCAATTTGGTTCGATTGGGTCCTTTTTTGTTAACACCGTTTAAGTCATTAACGGCCATGAACGGTTACTGTCACGTGTCACTTCGTGGTTTTTTTGAATTTTTTTTATTATTATTTTTTATTTATTATTATAATTTATTTTAATTCTTTTCAATGTACACGTGTCAACTCAGCGTTCCATGTGTCACTTCATGATTTTTTTGAATTTTTTTTTAAAAAAATTTTAAATGTCCACGTATCAACCCAGTAGCGTGCCGCGTGTCAAAGTCAATGTTTTATATTCAATTTGGTCCCTATATTTGTTATTTTTGTTCAATTTAATCTCAATTTTTGTTAACATTAATCAATTTGGTTCCTTTTCAAATTGACAAATTGAAACCAAATTTAATTTTTATATTAAAATTCACATTTTTTTTATTAAATATTTTTATATAATATGTTAAAATTCACATCATTATAACTTGGATATAGAAATTAAATTTGATTACATCTTCGATAGGAACAGAATTAGTCCATTTTAAACAAAATTTGGACTAAATTAAACAAAAATAACAAAAATAGGAACCAAATTGAATATAGAACATTGACTTTGACATGTGGCACGCTACAGGGTTGACACGTGCACATTTAAATTTTTTTTTAAAAAGAATTCAAAAAAATCACGAAGTGACACGTGACACACTACTGGATTAACACATGGACATTTAAAAAAATTAAAAAAATATAAAGAAAATAAAATAAAAAATCAAAAAACTACGAAGTGACACGTGGTAGTCACTATTCATGATCGTTAATGATTTAAACGGTATTAGCAAAAAAGGACCCAATTGAACAAAATTTATTAAAATTGAGACTTATTTGAACACAAAACTAAAATTAGGACTTATTTGAAAAAACTAGACGAAAATTGAGACCAAAAAGATATTTTAACCTTATTAAATTATGTTAGATATATTTATAAAATATGTTTTTAATATAAATATGACCAATCAATAATTTAATAGTTAAATTATCGATGTATTAATATAGTATCTTAATGAAGCCAATGATCAAATTGATTTTTGCAAAACTAATTAAATTATATAAAAAATGGAGAAATAGAAGATAATAAGAAACACTACTAAAAATTCTTATATTACATGCGATTTGTCTTGCAAATTTGTTAAAAAAAATGCAAGAAAATACTTTTAACAAATTTGCAAGAAAATATTTTTTTCTACAATTTTTAAAAAAATTTTATTTAGCAGGTAATTTCTTCGTGGGTAATCATTTCTTACAAAGTTATTAAATTTGTATATATTTCATACAAAATTTGTTGTAGAAAATGTTTTATACAAAATATTTTGCAAGAAAATTGGTAAGAATTTCTTATAAATTTTTTTTCACAACAAAATTTGTAAGTATTTTTTACGAAAAATTTTTCAAAATAAAATTGGTAGGAAATATGAGTTTTTTTAGTAGTGCAACGAGAGGTGGAAATAATTTTATACACGTATATATGATTATTATATTAAAGCATGGTTCATTAATTTGTCCAATTTTGAAAATAGTAGGACAAAAACTTTATAACTCACACATCATATTCATCCACTCTTTTTCAACTTCAAGACAACTTTCTATAAACTGTATTCTCCATACAGGAAAATTTTCTTCTGATTTTTAGTAGAGTATTTTTTTATTAATAAAATTCAAACTTCAAAGCTTACTTCAAAAAAATAGTTAAACTATTTAATAACAATATATTCAATATGAATGCTTATGCTGAATAAAAAAATAATAAAAATTAATTTTGAAAAAAGTATTTAAGTGATATTTTTTTTAAATCTTTCTTAAGAATGCTTACTTATATTTAATGTAAAATGTCTGATCAATATTTAAAGTACCTAAGAATCTGAATCTAAGTTTTCTCTTCAAATAAATTCATAAATCACCACCATAGGGCACTATCTATTATAATCCTTGGCATCAATTAACAAATTCATAAAATGTTTGCAATGTCGGTGGCAATAGTTAAAATTGTTAAAAAGCATATAAAGTTATTTTCTGCAATTAGATTTCTTAATCAAAATTTAAGATTTAATTTCTGGTTTTTGCATAGAGTTGTAATTGGAAGAAGTTAGTGTTTTTGTGGCTCTGACTTTTGCGTTTGGCTTCTTCCGAAGCAAAAAGTTAAAGTGTTTCCAATGATTTTCATTTGTTTTCCTTAATAATCCTTGTAAGTACCAATTAGGAGCCTGATATGCATAATTCTGCAAACCATTACTTTCTTCCAAATAAGTTAATATTCCAATTTATTGGGGAAAATTACTAATTTCAGTCCTATTACCCTAATTGAATTTCACATGAAACGAAACAAAAGTTTGGTCCTGACTAATAACCTCGTAAAAGTAATCATCCTTGAAAAGATTAATTATATGTTTACAAAAATGATTTATGAGATAAGTTTTGTAATTATATATATATATATATATATATATATATATATATATTATATTATAAATTTTGTTTTATTTTTAATAGATACAAATTTTTTTGTTAAATATATTTTAAACGCGTATAATAATATTTGAATTGTTTATATAGTTTAACATATTTTTGTTTCGATATGAACTAATAAATTATCATGAAATTCATTTGAAACATTAAATAATTAGTAAAATTTGGTTAAAATGACTAAATTCACACTCTTTCTTTTAAAGTTTGATGACTAAATTAGGACAAAGTTGCGGAAGTTTAACACATTTTTGCTTCAATGTTAGTTAAGAAACTATCTTGAAACTCATTTGAAACACTAAATAAATTTAACAAAATTTGATTAAAATAACTAAATTCAAATTATTCTAAAATTGGAAAACTAAATTGGAACAAAGTTGCAAAGAAAGACTTATTCTAATTTTCATTACAAATTAAGAAACTAAAAATATATTTAATTCTCAAATTTTTAATATATTCTTCTCATGCTAAGAAATATATATTTTGAATAAAACTAAACATTAATAATTATCCGATATCAATAATATGACAAGTCTAACAAACAAATCTCATTATAATATTTAGATCATACTAAAAATACTTTAAATCTAATTCAAGTTTAGAAAATCAATGTATAAAATAAGATTCACAATTATTTATTATGAAAATTTTTACTTTATATCCCATCAAATCCTGAATAGTTGATAAACATGAAAAATCAAAACAAAAAGAACGACCACAAAAAGTTGCTACTATAAAAAATTACTATTATGATATATAAAACTGTCAAAGCATGCAACTTTGGAAAACCAAAACATCCATTCAGTGTACTAAACATTAACTTAATTTAATTAATGTACATGTATAATAATAGTAATAAATAAGAACACTAATCCCTGAGTTTCTTTGATGATTACAACATCCATTACTATATATTACCCTAAATTAACTGCATATAGTTTGAACTTTATTTAGAATCCCCATAGGCCACTAGTATACACATGTCCTAAAGAAGGTGATGAATATTCCTGGTTCCCCAATGATCTGTGAAACATTTCATCATTGTACATGAGAGAGGACATGTCAGCATCAAAGTCTTTATGAGTTCTTGATCCATGGTTTTCCATCACCATCCCCACCATGGACTGTTCCTCATCCATGAAATGGTTTGAGCAGTGTGATTGGTGGGGCACACCCCAAGAGGCAGGGGAAACATCAAAGGGGTTTGAAGAATATGAAGATGAAGAAGCCATCATCAGAGTTTCTAAGCTTTCAACCATGTTTTCATCATGTGATGATGATTCCCCCAAAACAGCTTTTGCTTCACTGCTGTTGAATGGAGAAGAATCCATCAGTGAAGGCATGTCCTTCCCGAACGAACCGAACCGAACCAAACCAGAAATCTGCATTTTCTTCCCACAGTTTGTCTTCTCAAAAATCCTGCAGATGGCCCAATCATTCTGAAAACAAACAAACAAAAACCATTAGAGAAATGGTTTAGAACAAGCTGAACCAGAGAAAAAAAACCAACTTTAATTACCATGGCCTTTTTGTGTGGATTGTGCATAGAATGATCATCTTCTAATCTGTATTCATGCATGACCCAGTTGGTTTTTTCACCACTCGGAGCTCTTCCTTTGTAGAAAACCAGAGTTTTCTTCATCCCAATAAGCGTCTTTGCCTTGTATATCTCTTTGTCTTTGCCCGTGGCCTTCCAGTAACCAGCACCAGTGGCTCTATTAGTCCTTTGCCCAGTTGGGTATTTTCTGTCCCTCACAGAGAAAAAATACCACTCCTTTTCACCCATTTTCGCCATACCTTCATTCAAAAAAACCCACCACAAAAGTAAGATCATAACCGTAATTGAGAACGAAGAAGAACCCCACAAGAGGATCAAAAAGGTTGGTTACTCACAAGGCAAATCCCATGGCTCACACTTGTTCAAATCAGCCTCTCCAATGGCCCTAGAGCAGAAGCAGTTGTCAAGAACCTTCTGCGAGAGGTAATGGGTGATGAGTTCTTCATCTGTGGGGTGGAACCTGAACCCTGGTGGCAAATCAAACGCTTCTTCCTCTGCCACTGCCACTGCCACTGCCATTGTCTCTCTCTGGCTATAATACTTCTCCATTGCATCCATCAAACACTTTCCAAAGTCCTGCGTTTCATCACAAAAAAACAAACAAACTCATCAGTTTCTGTTGACACACACACAAAGATCAGAACCGCTTCTGATGATCCTGAGTATGAACAAAAGCGACCAACCTGGCACAGGAATGGCTAAGGATGTTTTTTGCTGAGAATGTGTGTGAGTGAAGATATGATGAATAGAGGGAATGAAGTGAAGGGAGAAGAATGTGTAGAATGGTGCTTAGAAAAAGACTGTGTTGGGGGAAACATAACTCCTTAAATAGTGGTTTCTTTTGTGGGTTCAGAGTACCGTGGCTTGCATAACAACTTGTGGGGTGGTTTCATGCTTTTAGATGTGTCGTTTCTCACTTTTTTTGAGGTTATTTTTCTCCTTAATTTGACCAGGAACACCTCACCAACTGAGTCTGCACGCAACTGTTTGATGTCACATTGTTCTCTTCTGATATCATATATCTCTGTAGTGTGGTAGAAGCCAAATCACCATGATAATAATTAATGCATATTAGCAACAGTGAAACACAATTTCATGTCGTTATTCGTATACTTTTTTAATCTTTACTATGATATTCCTCACATGTTCATTATGTTATAAATGTGAACTAGAACTATTTTTTATTCAAAAATTAATCGCTTCTTAATGGAATTTATTTATTTATTTATTTTTTGTAAGACTTCAACTCGAAAGTAATTTTGGTAACGGTTCATAACTTAATGAGTGATTTATACACTGGATCATGTCAAATATATTTAAATAATTTTAATTTTCATATATATCATTCGCAGTTAATTAAGGAATAGTTTTTACAAAAATACCGATCTTATAATATATAAATATTAAATAACAATGCAATTATACATTTTAAATGAATTGTAATAGTTTTCTAAATAGTCTAACTATTTAAAACTATGAGTCTTTTTAGTATTATTTATCCAAAAATACCAATCATTCCCGACTCACGTAAAGATTAGATTATATGTATAACATCTAAAACATAGTTTTATTTATGTTTACACCAATGTCACTTTAATTTATTCAACAATAATAACAATAATTTATAACAATAGTAAAATTTATACATTTTTTAATTACTTTCACACTCTTTTATTTTTCATTCAATCTTCTCCTACTCATCTCTCTCAACGTATGTAACCTTCTTATCTCCCATCTTGATCATGTTATCTGTCTTCATTCAATAGTAATAAATATCAAACATACAAAAAATTTGTCTATTTTTTTCTACTAATTATTATTATGATAACTTTGAGTTATATATATATATATATATATATATATATATATATATTTCGTTAGTAATATCGATGATAATAAGGTTGATTTATTAACTTAAACTTTATAGTAAAACTTGAAATTAAATAGGTTTTATATTACATAATTGAAATTATTTTGTTTTTGAAGTTGAAATAAAAGAGAAGTAAATATCTCCAACGTGCAAACAATACTTTATATCCAACGTAATAGTGAGATTGGATATTTATCCAAAAGCACACGATCTTTTCGTGAGAAGTAATACGAACAAAACGTTGAGTAACATATATGAACAACTCCATCTTATCCCAAAGAAGTGATCAACTCAAAAGTACATAAATTACGTGAAACCAAAAGAAAAAAAAAAGAAAAGAAAAAGAAATAGCTCTTACTTGCTTTTGGGAACTTTATATTATAAAATAATAAAACTAATGGTATTCAAACATATTTTAATGCAAAACATTTGAGTTGTTATAAAATTATTTACATTCTAATTGAGAAATCACTACTAGGAACTTTTGTGGTTGCCCAATTTGTATAGCTTAGACATTAAGATATTCTCTTCATGTTTATCTAAACCATAAATAACATAACTCAAAGGTGATATACATCCACTACTACCACTACTTTATTTTTTGGAATAAAAGCTTATAATAAATTGTTCAATAAAGGGAAATGAAATGATATTGATTAATGTAGCTTAAATAAAATTCAATTTTCTCATTACTCCAATCACGTCTCTTGTCTTTGTTTTTTCTCTTTTCCTTAATAAAATTGAATTGTACAATTTTTATAAATACTGCTTAAAATCAAGTTAATTATTACATAAAGAAAAAAAAAAGATGTTTATTAACCATACTTTAATCTGAAAAAAACAATTGATTTCATTTAACTCTAATTTAATTAACTTAAACAATTACACAATTAAGCTTACTTAAACAACTTTTAGAATTCGATTTAGTTGAACAATAATCCAGTTTAGTTTATATAAATTTTACACCTTGGTTTTCATAAATAAAATTATATTCTCTTTTTTTTTGTTGTAATTTTATCAATTAACTTATAAGACTAAGGCCATGTGAGCTTAAACTCTGATTTTTAACAATATATGCATGACAAATAAATAAATTTCCCATTATTTTATTGTCACTTATTATTTTGTTTGGTGACTGCAACAAAACCTACTACAGTATCAGAAACCAAGACACCAAAAGATTTGTCTCTCTTGTAACGAGGTTTCATTCCCATGAATACATTATTGGAGAAAACTAGATTCTAATGAAGGTGGGTCCAACCATTGTACCTTCCATTATGAAATTCACAATATATATATATATATATATTTCTTTTCATGTTGTCTAGATTAAATAACTTTTAAAAAAGTTCATCTTTTTTTAATAATATCATTCCTAAAAAAACCCTTCATTTAATTGTGGTTTTATTTTCTAATATTTGAGGGTAATAAAGAAAATATGTTGAACTTGACAATCATTGATTAAACTTTTTGTGTTTATGAAATGGGTTAGTTTAACATCATAAGTAGGAAGAAAGAATAGAAGTACCAAACAATAGGTTTAGAAGTTCTAAGATGAGGAAAGTGAATGATGTGACATGAATTATGAAACAAAAAATGTTCCCATGGAATTGGGGAAGAGACAATGCATGAATGTGTGGCCAATGCTCATTCCCCTTTATACCTACCCACAACCAATGAACCTAATCTTACTTTACAATCAAACCTTTTTTAAGTCATGCAAATAAAACAAGGATTTGTAACTAAACTATGTAGATTAACACTTTAAGTGGCATCAATTATCTATAATAATATACTAAAATATTATAAAAAAATTAAAGAAAAATAAACAAATATGTATATGAATGTATATATGATGATTGTAGTTGAGAGATTAAGAGGTTGTTAATATATTGGTCTTCTTCGGCCAAACAATTATTGAGAAAATGATGTTACATGCATATGCCTTTGGATTTTGAATGGTGGATTTATGTTCTTGTTATGTTCGAATAATGTGTTTTTTTTTTTTTTTTAGGTTTTGACTGAACTACTATAATTTTGCCACTCTTTAGTTTGATTTTTGGTTCTCTATTTTATATTCATGATTTAAATTCAATCTTTGAATTTGCATGTGTTATTTCTTTCTGAGTCAATTGAATCTAAAACTGACATATTTATTTAAGTAACTACGAAGAAATAATTTAGTGAATTAAATAAATGAATGTTTGTGTACTTTCGGATTAAAGAAGAAAAAAATATGTACGTTTTTAGAATTTGAATGCTAACGATCTCAAGAAAAAAAAAATAGGAGACCAAAATATCGAATAAAAAATATGCAAGAAAGGCCAAGAATTAGGGTTTCTTTTATTCACCGTATTACGATATGTTAAATACAAAATAAATTTTAGCCATTTATTTAGAAATTTTGTTTAAATAAATGTATAGGTAATCTTATAAGTTTCAAAATGTTGATAAAGTAATTTGAACTTTCATGTCCTTAATTTATTGAGTGATCAAAATACTTCAACATTGTGTAAATAAATTTTAAAAAATGTAAATGACTTTAGATCAAGGAAAAGTTTGGTCTTAATAAATTCTATTTTCCTTTTTCATTATAAATTGATTTACTGTTATTTTATTAAAAATCCCACTAATTAAAAAATAATTAATAATAAAGCAATGTTAGCATTTCTAATTTTGATTTATTATTTTAAACTCTTCGTATCCTTAGTTCACTGTATCTATTTGTGAGTAGATATGATTTAACTTAATTGAGAATTGTTTCTTCTATCAATTAGTTCAATTTTTTATTTGTCTTTTACATTTTGAAGATATTTTATTAGGTTTATAGAGGTTTATTTTCTTTATTACTGTCAATTTTTAAGAGGTTTTTTTAGGAAGAAACTAGTCTTATATCAATGGGTACGCACGTTTTTTTTTTCGGTTACATTTGACATGTTATTGGTCAGGAGTAAGATAGTTTAACAAAAGTTCTTTTTTTTTTTTTTTTTTTTTTTTTTTAAAATTATTTTTTTTTTTTATAAATTTTTTTTTTTTTTATTTTTTTTAATTTTTTTTTTTTTTTTTTTTTTTTTACTTTGACAAACTACCTGTAATAGGTAAAAAGGTACTATTTTATTATTTTATTTTAATTAAAAAATAAATAATTAATCTATTTTAATTTTATTTATGAAAATTTTGTTAAGTTTGTCAAAAACAAAGTTTTTTATCGGTTATTATAGTAATGAGAAGTTCAATTTATTATGTTATTATTAAAAACATTATTTATATTTTTATCCATAACAATTATCTCCATATATGTATATTAGAATCTCCATTCTGAATAGATCACAAATCTTCTATCGTAAGGTTAGTGTGAGCGTTTCTCTTTCCAACAATCAAATCTAATTTTCTTGTCATTATTTTAATATTGGTACGTCGAATAAGATGTCACATTATTATTAATAATTATTATTTATTTAAGGTAAGTTGTTATTTTATTGATATTGGATAATATTATATTACATGTTTTATCACATAAATCCAAAAGAGCATTTAGAATTTCCAAGAAATACACACTCTCGTATACTTATACTCACTTTTATCAAAAATTATGATTTTTTGCTAATTTGAGCGGAGAAAAGTCTTTTGGTAGTTGATCTTTTCCTTTGAAGTAACAAGAGATTCCATTCTAGCATTAGAAGCATTCAAGTCACTACTTGAATCTTGTCACCAGAGGCGGAGCTTATAAGGAGCAGGCGGGGGCCACGGCCCCCCCCAAACTTTTTCAATTTTTTTTTCAATTTTTTTAAATTATATGTATTTTTTTTAAAATTCTGTATATTTTTAAATTATTTAAATTAAATATATCTTTTAAAATTAGATAGTATTACATTGAAAAATTAATGAAAATTAAATTAATTATTATTTTTATTTCT
>Ga0214545_1000585_pt1 | contig 59674 bp, 22 predicted proteins | sample CNSS4metaG_FD_160064 | JGI IMG/M metagenome (GOLD analysis project Ga0214545, IMG submission 160064) | Root nodule microbial communities from cowpea collected in UCLA plant growth center, Los Angeles, California, USA - CNSS4 | ecosystem: Host-associated > Plants > Roots > Nodule | place: USA... | reverse complement strand
CTATGAAACTACAGGGGTTTTATTCTGTCATATTAAATCTAGATTATAGAAGTTTCCATGATTTCTTTTCTATTTTGAAGAACTCCCTCTAGATCTTACTGAAATGCTTTCCAAATAGTCGTATCTACACCTTCCTTGAAACCAAACCCAAAATATGAAATTGAACATAATTATGCTCAAGAATATTCTAGCCTGAATGACAGAAAAGCACGATATAATCCATTTTCATTAAATAAAACTTGACAATTATGCAGCCTATAACAACAGCAAACAAAGAAACTTCATATTCATCAGAATATTGAGCAGTCTCTTTGGTTTTCCCCCCTTTCAACCGTTCTTTCTCCAAGGATGATTAAAACTACAGTAAATATATTTATATAACAACAAAATCTCAGAGATAGTTCAAATAAACCGGCACTTAATTATATTAGTTGTAATTTAAAATGCATCAAAACAAAAAACCTTTTTTCCTCGTGCATTCTCAATTCATTATCCCCCCACTAATTCTTAATGGATAAAACATCATAAGATATTATCTTTCCCTAGCCTGCATAAGGCAAATAGGGAAGATATTTGAGGTAAGAGTGAGAAATAGCATGTATCATACAGCAATGCCTAAAAATTGTCATCTGCAAAGCCAAATATAGGAAAAAACAAGGCTACAAGGGGGCAAAAAGGACCTCATAATATAGAAATTTTTTTACTTGCTGTGGCTCTAAGAATTGAGAATAGGCAGAGTATCAGGAAGAGAAGGAAACATAAACGAAGCATGAACTGAACAATATGTAAAACACGCTACCTGAAGATTTAAGTGTGCATGGATATCACTCAGCAATTTATAATATCCACTTTAGCAAATGGGGATTTTTGAAGTAAGTATTCTACTATCCTGCCAACTCCCTCATCAGATATGTTTGTCGAAGATTTCATTTTCAATTTCAACGACTTCAATTGAACAAAACAAGGAATTTGAGTAATCATTGAACCAGAAGTTGAGAGACCCTGCATAACGAAAGTTGATTGGAGACACACTTTGAAAGATAATTTGAAAAGCAAGATTGACTAATGGAATTTGGCACATGGAACAAATAAAGGACAATATGAAAAGTAAAATACAATGGAAAAACAAAATAAAGTAACTTACATGTAAAAGAATCTTAAGGGTACTTGAAGAGAGTATCATTATCTTTACATAATCAGCAAGCACTTGCAGCAGACCTATAAGGGCTGAATATGTCCGTTCAAAATGAGTATGAAAATAAGCTTCACAGTCAATGCTTACTTGTTCGAGATAACAAAGTCTGCATGCAGAGAGTTGGTGAAGAGGATCACGCATCACATTAAGATATCTAAGGTTTGGAGTGGAAAGCGCGAATTTGTAAGGTGCTTCTTGAATGGTACTACCAATGGTCAAACTAGAAAGGTTGGAATTACATATACAGAGGAATTTCACACCTTGGTGCAAGTTAAAACGATCAAGAACCAAAGTATCCAACATGTGACAAGATGAAAAGGGCTCAGCACAGTCACTTTCACTTGCAGTAAAAGTGACATGCTCAAGATGCAAGCTTTTCAATGCTGGCAACTGCAAGGAACTTGGAAGTTGGGTCATCCAAGGTACAGCCCAAATGGAAAGCTTGAGATATGTCAAAGATGAACAAGAAAACATACTAGGGTGCAACCTAAAACCAAGTATAACACTTAAATTAACTTCAATTGTCAATTGCTGAACATCATGAGACACAGCATACACCATAATCCTATCCAGAAGTTCATGATCAATGCAGCCTTTACGCCTCAAATCTAGACTATGCAGTGAAATAGAGTTGTCTCGATTGGAAATAACCCAAGACACAAATTTGCTGAAATGTGTAAGATTGGTAAAATCTGAGGAATTCAAAGCCAAATCAGTTAGGTGTTTCCAAAGTTCCTTCCATCTTGAAGACAGGACACAAGTCTGAACAGCCTGTTTCATGCTCATAAATTTCATTATATGAAGTAAGACAAAGTCAGGCATGTCACTGAGCCTGTCCTTGTCCTCTTTTCTATCTCCATCACTCCGCATTTTTTCCGTCTTCAACTTCAATTTCCCCTATGTCCCTTTTCCTTCCACCACACCTGATCTAAGAAATTCAAACTTGTCACAATTTCACCAAAAAATTGTCAACAAAAAAAAATAACAACTGTCAAATGTCAATACTAGGGTTGGATCTATCGAAAGAAAACCCTATTTGAAGTCAAGTACAAAATTTTTTACACATTCCATTTCCAACGAGATATGAAATTTTGGGATTGACGTTTTAGGATGACTGAATAAATACTATCCAAAATTATTGAGAAAGCAGGGAGTAAAATATTACCTTGTGCGGTGATTGGGGATTGGATCATTCAAATTGCAACACTTTGCCTTTGTGCTTCAAGTTTCGTCTTAATTCCGAAAAGTTTTCCGTTGGGGTCTGAATCGGTAGAAGATTGTGTGGTACAATATCTTTGTCTGGCGAGGGTGCGATTGTTTGTATTTTAGTAAGAGAGGAAAATAAAAATCTGAATGAGGCAAAAACAATTAATGAAAAAAGAAGGTAAAAATAGAGGTTATTTAAATAAATAAATATTTTATATTAGAAAAAGGATAAGGAACATATTTATTATTATCGTAAAAATAAAAAGAAGAAGTGAAAGAGAAAAAAAAAATGAGACAAATTAAAAGTATAATTTGTTTTCGTGGGAAAAAAAAAGAAAGAGCATGAATATAAAAAAAATATAATAAATTATTATTAATACTTGTATTGTTCTTTTAACAAATTATATGGGACTAAATCCAAAATATAATCGAAGTGTTTGGAAATGTACTCTTTTTTTCATTATTTAATTTGAATGAACATAATAATAAATAAAAACCATTTATAACTATATTCTTATTTCTAATTTTGAATAAATAAATTAGTGAAACCTTTTATACAATCTCAATTTCATATATATATATATATATATATATATATATATATATATATATATATATATATATATATGACTTAAGGTTTCCTTATAAATAAATCTTAAATGAATAAAGAATATAAAGTTTATAAATTTAATGATTATGTTAGCTTTTATGGATGTGTGATATTTTTTGGGGATGTGGTCACTACGAGGTGTGTGCTGAGATTGATATTTAGGATACTGTATAATTGAGTTGATGTATTATGTTAGTTTATTATATAGTTTCACTGATATCCAATGTATTAAATATTAATATACGATGAGATATGGTAGTATAAGATTTTTTAGAAAAACATGGTGTGATAATTTGCAGTTTGCATTGGTGCATTTGTTTACTAGGACGAGAAGTTAAATAACCAGAAAAACGAGTTAAAATATAGAAAATGAGATGCACAAGTAGAAAAATTAGAAAAAATTACACCTATGACTTTCTACTATTTATAGCAAACAAAGTTCCACATTATTTTTCTCAATCATACTCAATTAAAGAAGTATGTTAATTGATTCAAATTAAATAAAATATGATAAAATGTCTATTTTTTAACATGATAAATTATTGCAATATATAAATGTAACTAATAATTAAAAATTTATAAATCTATTATATTAGTTATAAGAGAATTCATTTTTTATATAATTTTTTTAATTTTACTCTTTAAATAACCATTATTTTAAATTAGAATAATTACATTTTTATTTTTATTCTTTAAATAATAGTTACCTGAATTTAGTTATTTTATAAATTAAAGTAATTATTTACCATTTTATTCTCTTAATAACTAGTTTTTTTTAAATTAAAATAATTATTTATGAAAAATACTATTTAATAATAAAAAACTATACAAATTATTTATTTTTAAAACTATTTTTAATAAAAATTATTTTATACTTTAAAAAGCTTTTTAGAATAAAAATAATTATATATATATATATATATATATTTCCACCGGTTATAATAAAATGAATGATTAAAAAAATTAATAAACTAAATTTAATATTATATTAATATATATTTTATATTAAAAAGAAATATTAAAATAATAATTAAATTAAAATAAAATAAATGAAATATCAATTAAAATATTCTTAAAAATTTTAAAAAATTTCTTTTTTTTTTCACTCATTTTCTTTCTATCTAAAAAGTATTATTCTGTGTTTATTTTCTTTTTTCTTTCTCTCAAATCTACTATCTAATACATCTTCACGGTTCTAATGTCTTATTGACAATAATACAACTAAAAGTTTTGATATTTTGTTAACAATGTTTTATATATTATTTGTTAAGATTGTTTTGATACATTTTTTTCATTTTAATAAGAATTTATCCATATAAATTGTATAATTTGTAGTATAAATGTATATATATTAAATATTAAATAGTTCATTTAGTCATTGAGTCTTTAGGTCTTAATATTGATACAATTTTTTTATGTAAAAATATTAATATATTAATTTATAACTAGTAGCATGCATAATAAGAATAGGTTTAAAATTTCAATAAGTAAGACGAAAAACTTTATCTATGTTCTATTTATTATTTAAATATATATATATATATATATATATATATATATATATATATATATATATTTACTTTTAAAAAACAGATTAAAATTTATAATTAGCTATAAATAATATTTTAAAAGAGATAATGTTTTCAAAATAATAAAACTTAGTTATTTTAATATAAAAATGATAAATTGTTTTTTTTACTAACTCAGCATTTCTGTCCTATCAGTTTTCTTTCTTTCTCTTCTGTTCAATTGCTTTTGTTTTGCGTGTGAACTTATTTTGTTTGTACGTGTTATTTGATTTATCTATATGAATCTTTGTAATCATTTTAAGTGAAATTATTTGGTTGATTTTATGTAATTGTACTATGCTGTGGATTGAGATTATATGTGTTTGATTAATTTGTTATCGCAATGTGTACTTGTAAATTTGCGGTTAAATCATTCTAGAGGTCCATATTTGTAGCGAATTCTTAAGTATGTTCCCCAATTTTCATTTGATTCAATTGGGTTCCTAATTTTGAAAAATAGCAACAATTCAGCCATAATCGTTAAAGTTGCGTAAACGGTGTTTTTAGATGATGAAGTGGACAAGTAAAACGGATACGTGTCAGTGGTATTAAAAAATTCTCTGTAGCCTACATGTCAAATGTGAAATAAATTGATTGAAACCCTAAATGGATTCATCTTCTCCTCAACATCTTCTCCGTTGAACTCATTTTCTTCCTTGTAGTGATCTTCTTTCAACTGGTGCATTTCTTTCTTCATCTTCAAATGTCGCTTTGCCATTCTTGTTCCTCTTGCACTTATAATGGTTGGGAGAAGATGAACCCTAGTTTATCTTCACGTGGTGTTGGAGGATCGAGGAGTTTAGGTTCACAACCCATTTGCTACTGTGGAGAGAAATCAGTTTTAAGAACTGCGAAAACAACAAAGAATAGGAGGAAACAATTTTGGGGTTGTTCAAAATATAAGGTGAGAGAGGTTGAAGGTATGTTTTTTGTGTTTTTAAATGGTATATAGGATAATTGTTTTTCTAATTTTGTCGCAGAGTGGAAGTGAAGATGGTGGATGCAATTACTTTAAATGGTGGACTAAAGATGCCATTGAAGAGATTGGTAACAGTGAGAATTGTGAAGGAAGGGGTGAAATTTTGGTGAAGACTGAAGAAAGTGATGGTGATAGGAAAACGATTACTAACTTGGAGAAATCAGTTGCCATATTTGAGAAATGGATGAAGGTGTTGATTGGGATGGTTATCTTTGTTTGTGTGGTTAATGTAATTGTGCTATCAATGCTGATAAATAATGCATGATTAGTTGTTATAGTGTCCCTTGGTGGTTATAATTAGTTGTTTAGAATGCTTATTTCCATGTACTGTATTTATATTTGAGTATCAATGAATTTGGAAGTTATTTACATTTACTGTTTTAAGTGTATCTACATATGTTAATTTTAAATTTGATTCTGCATACAATTAATGAAAAGCATCATACTTGTAATTCATAATAGATTCCATATCAAGAGGTCTTGAATTCACGCAAAGTACATCACAAAAGTGATCCAACCACTGAGTCGCAATATCAAAATACAAAACAAAAGTGGTAGGTTAGCCACTCATTAGCAGTATTAAAAGATGTCTTCATGCAACGAAAGAAATTAAAAAAGTTCCAAAGTGACCTTAAAGGTTCACAGCTGTTACAAAACGAGAGCACAAAAAAAAAACCAACACATGTAGCTTCATGGCATTTGACCCCTTTTAGCATTCCGTTTCACTTTGGCATTTAATGCACCTCGTAATGGGGATGGGATGGTTGAGTTAGAGTTGGCTGTTGGGATGATTGAGGTGGAGGTGGTTGGTGGGATGGTTGAGGTGGCTGGTGGGATGGTTGAGTTGGAGTTGGCTGCTGGGATGGCAGAGGTGGAGATGGCTGTTGGGATGGTTGAGTTGGAGTTGGCTGGTGGGATGGTTGGGGCGGAGGTAGGTGGTGGGATGGTTGAGTTTGCTGTTCAGATGCATCAGTAGGTGTTGGCTGCTGGGATCCTTCAGTTGGACGTTGCTGCTGGGCTTCCCTTAATTGAGCCAGATGAATTTCAATTGCTTTAGGACAAGCCCTTCTATTGTGCCCAATTTGCTTACAGATACGACATGTTTTACGTAAACCACCTTTTCTCAGTCTTATTTCATCTCTTCTGATCTCCCATTGCTCTAATCTTCTTTTTTTCTTCGATCTGCCTGGTAAAATTTTCTTCGAGGGGGGTAAGACATCAGGGTATGGAGTTGTCTCCCATAAAGTTTGGCCATTGATAGGAAATATTATGGAAGTGTATATCTCTTCATAAGTGGACTTCCTAAAGACTGCTGGGATGAAGTCTTCTCCATTGAGGTTTAGAAACTTCATTGCAGACAGTGAATGGCAGCAGGGAATACCACTTATACTCCATTTTCTGTATGTGCACGATTGTTCGTCTATATTGACAACAAACATCTCCCCTAATTGCGAGATGTGCCTAACTTCAAATAATTTCTCTGCTAACCAGCTGCAATGACACATAAAACACCAATAATTAAATAGCTTTCATTTTTTCAAATTAAACAAAATGCAATCCTTACCTAGGAATCCAATACTTTGTTAATTCTGACTCCTTCTCAAATATGCTCATAATTCTAGGACAAATAGATCCTGATATTGATTGTATCTTCATTCTGTTTTTTGCCCACCTTCTCATCAAGTATACCCGAATATCCTCCAACATGCTTATCACAAGCTTAGTCCTTGTATGTAGCAATACACTATTGAAGGCCTCAGACATATTGTTTACCAAGGTATCAGATTGAGCCTTTGTGGTAAATCTTGATCTGGACCAATATCTAAGTACAACATAAATATTCGAATTATGATAGTATACAATCCCATTTGGTTGGAAATAAAATCATTGACCATTGAAAACAATGCAATGGAAATGGAAATTGTATTACGTGGGTGGGATTGCAATCAGATGCTTAAATGCATCTTCATTCACATCTTTTATATTCCTCATCTCCCATTCCCATGCTTGTGGGTGTGTGGCTGCAGCTGCTCTCCACATAAGACGTCTTGAACTTTTGGCTGGAAATTTCTTTCTAGAATTGGCATACAAGTTCCTTACACAGAAACGTTGATCAACTCTAGGCAGAAGTTCTTGTATGGCTGGTAGCAGGCCCTGAGAATATCATAACTTCAACTTCACACTGAACTCCATCCTCCCTCATCTCACCCTCAGCTTCAGCTTCACAGTTCACTTCAACATCCCTTAATTCACCATCACCTTCAACTTCACGCTGAACTCCATCCTCCCTCATCTCACCATCACCTTCAACTTCACACTGAACTCCATCATCCCTGATCTCACCCTCACCTTCAGCTTCACATTGCAAACCGTCACTTAAAACAACACAATATCAGCCTCAGTTCCCACTTCCCTTATCTCAACATCACATTCACCTTCACATTCAATACCATCTACTACAACAGGAACACTCTGATTCTCAACTTGAGGTTCACCCTCCTCCTGTGTGTCAGGTTCATCCGGATAATACTCCAGCATTTCAATGACTTGGGGTTCAAACAATGAGTGTTCCACAAATAAATGAACTTCACCATTCAGTCTTGCGATATTAAACATATGCAACGCACCACTGTCATCACACAGAAGCTGCAATCTATCATCCAATACTGAAGAACCTCCAACTGAGAACCATAATTTATTTTCTCCAACATACCCGAGCCTTTTTATCACGCTTAAAACAACAAAGTAGCTCCATAGGTCTAGGTCGAACGATAACCTAGTACTTTCCCCATATTCATACTGCAACTTCCCATCACTTATGAATTTACCTCTATAGTGAAAAACCACCTTGAATTCCTCGTCCATCACGCAAACACGTATACAGATAGATACATAAACCTATATATTAATCATATACCGACAAAAAAAATATGAAACATATATTAAATACATAACACACTGAAAAAGACACTACAACAACACCTTAAACATGGGGGACCACAACGCAAAACCATTTACACATGGTGGGCCAAAAAAAGCATATTTAAACACCGACAAACCACAATCAATACTCTGGTTCCCCAAACAACAAACATCAGAACATGCACCAAAAAATTTATTCCCAAATCCCCAAATTCTATAGAGAGAAACTCACCTTCTGCCCTTCTATTTAAAGCAAATCGCGATTCAGATGATGGAAAATCTCCAGTGCAATTCGATTCCAGCATATTCTTCCCCTTCTATTCTCTTCGCTTCTCTTCGTGCAAGAACCCTAGCTCGATGGTTTCCCCCAAATCAATTTCAAAACACAGTTGTCCTCTCGTATTCTTGTCCTTTTCTATTATTCATTTTTCAAATATAGTTTTTAAAACTTAATTATTAATTAATTCTGATCGAGCCACGTCAGTGAAAAACAACACCTCAGCATGTCCAGTCACTGTTCATTTAATAGTCAATGACAACCATTAACGGTTGTGGCTGAATTGTTGTTGTTTTTCAAAATTAGGACCCAATTGAGTCAAATTAAAATTGGGAGACCTACTTAAGAATTTACTACAAATATGGAACCTTAAAATGATTTAACCTAAATTTGCTCAATGTTAAAATAATATGATTTTTTAACTTTGTTTGCGCTTTGAAATGTCTTTTCAGTGTTTTATAGTCCTTTAATCTGACTGGTTTTGAATTAAAATTATGATATTTTAAGCAATTGTAAGTTTACTAAGTGATAATTAAAGAGAGGTCTAATTATCCATTTAAAACTCAAAAGGATCTAATTATTTTCAAATTTATTTATTTATTATTATTATTATTAATATTCTTATTCTTAGCAAATAACATCTATTATCTATTATTACATACAAAAAGTATGTATATTATTAATTTTACTTTTACTAATATAGTTTATTTTATAATTTTACATTTTACATTTTTATAAATATATATTAACAATAAAAAAAATTATTAAAATTATAATTATTTTTTATAAAATAAAAAACTTTTATTTTATTTTAATAATTTTGATAAAATTGAATTTTTTTAATTTTTTTTATAGAAGTGTAGATACTAGTTATTATAAATTAAATAATGTATATGAATATGTAATTTTATAAAATTTTAAAACCAGAAATAAAAAAATAGAAAAAAAAGGGACGAGTTGAGATAATTTCAATGTGGAAAAAACGAAAAATTAGATGCCTTCATAGAAAACATGGTTTTGTTAAAATCACTTTTTTTCAACTTCTCACAGCTTAAAGCTCTCGCTCTTCTCCTTTCTTCTCCAAGGTACAACTCCTTCACTCGCTATTTGTTTTCCTATAAAATGGATTTTCTCTGTTCGTTTTATTCCGGTTTCGTTTTTCTTTTGTTGATGGGTTGGACTCCCTTAGTAACCCGCAACTTGATTCATTTCAATGAACAATTTTCAAACAGAATTTTCTAAAGGTTTTGTTTGTTAGGGATTCCTTTTATTCTCATTTTATTCAAATTATTCCTCACAGAATTCAATCAAAAATTGAAACTGTTTATTTTCGATCACGAAGTCTTTTCGCATTAATTTGTGGATTTTCAATTTGGTTGTGAAATTCAGGGTTTTGAACTTTTTGATTGTAAATGAAATTACCGTCCTTCCGGGAACTCGCACTGTTTTGTCTGTTTTCTAGTTGTTTAGACATATTCTTTTGACTTGTTTTGGAGGATGTTTTTATGTAGATTTTTCACTTTGGTATTTCTCCTTTAGATTATTTCCCCCCTTTAATTGTTTGTGGTCTTGAAGCTCAATAACTTACTGCAATAACATATGGTTTTCCCAGTTGATCAGCGACTCGAGGATTCTTTGCATACATCTGGTGTTTGAAGAGCTCATCTGTCTACCAAAATGAAGTAATGCAAGCAAAAATATATATGTTCATTTGCTTAGATAGTTTGTGACAAGAAAATTCTTAATCTCACTGGAATTGAATGGTCCTGCTTATTGCATGTTATATATCATGGAGAGATAAAATAAAGAATCTCTTCTTCTCCTGGGATAATGTAATCTGACTGTGGAAGTTTTACGAGGATAATAGTCTACTTTTTATGCTGTAAAATTTTTAGACTCAATTGATGAATGTGTGAGTTATTTAGGGCTAATAATATCTTAACAGCCCGCTAAGGCCCTTAAGGTTTTTACGTGAAGGTCCAAAAGTCTATCTGAGTTGTATTTGTGGAAAACTACATCAGAGAGGGAATGGGAAGTTAGTTATAGAGAGAGATATTTAGCCAAGTTTGTTATGAAGGAATGAGTGAGGAGGTTGGGTGTATGGTTTTTGGTGCAAATTCAGTTGTGGGTTGAGAAAGTCTCTTTGGGTTGGGGCAAATTATTCCTTTCTCATGTTTCTTTTCTTTACAGTATTAATAATACAAACACAGTATTCGGATAGTTATATTTCTTTCTTATCAGTATGAGCTGTTGGAAACAGTTAAACACATGTCTCAAAATGTATATTGTTAAAATAGAGGTCAAATACTCAGTTCATATATTTTTGTGCTTTCTGCTTTATTTTTTGGTTGATTAGAAAAGAAGCATGGATATATTTAAGGGAACACATCATAAATAAAAAATAAGAAGGTAGACTATGTTAAGCTGTAGCACAAGTTGTGGACACTTTTCCTTTTCTTAGGCCTAAAATACTGGGGAGGTGGCTTAGTTTCTCTGGGACATTTATTTTTGAAGTGGGAGGAAAGAAACACTTTTTGGTTCAACATTATTTATTGTGTTTCATTTTTGTTAGCATACAGCCTAACGGATATTTATCCCAATGCAAAATATTTTCCTTTCACGTTTCTTTCTTCGTAATACATGCAGTGACTTCCCAATGGGTAACTAGACACAGCCTATGTTAAGTTAGAATGAGGTTGTATAACATTTCAAAATCATTCTTTTCTTGGTCTTGAAATTTTCAGAAATAGAAAGTCCAAGGTCTATAGAAATAATGTTGTGTTGATTGTGAAGCCTGGACTGGACTGATAGGGTTGCTCCACTGGTTTTAGAGTTGTTTAGAAGCCACTTTGGGTATTGGAAGTTTGTGATTGGGTTGTTAATAGTTGTTCCTGTGGTGTCCTAAGCCTATTTTTATGCAAATTATTTTCAAGGTAAAAGGTGCTTCAGTTCAGATGATTAATTAATCGTGTCATTTTTATGTTTGGTATGATTATGATAGTACCTCCAATAAATAATGTCTATAGGAGGAGGAAAAGATTGGACCGCAGGGAATCAATGGGCCTTATTCAATGGTTTACAGAATATTAACTATATTTATGTAAGTTAGAGGGTAAGTTGTTATTGAAAAGAAGGGAAACCAAGGGAAAGTGGAAGCTTGTATTTTAGGAATTCATTACAAGGGAGAGCTTTGGATTCCTGGAGTATACTATCCTGGGAATTATAAAAGAAATCTATTTGTATTTCAGTATTTCACCAGATTGTTGGTATAATGTGCCAACCAAGATGGCTTCAGGCGGATCATAATAACCAGTGTTGAATTATATTTTTGTGGTAGATGCAACTGCTCAATTAGAAAACATCAGCATGCTGAGTGGCTTTGGTCCTTACTTGTTCTATAAAGGATAACTTGATGGTGAAGGAAATACCGTGAAAGGCCAGGAGAAGTACCCATTGTTGACATTCATAGAGAAGGATGGAAATGTGAATAGGAGACAACAAGACAATCTTTCCTTCCAAATTTCTTTATTTTTCAGTGTCACTTAGATGATTTGTGCGGAAAATGCATTAGCAGGAATGTAGTTGAAAAATAAAAACAACCTATCTTAAGTGATCTTGAATTTGTTACCATACTATTCTGAACATTGCAACCCTCCTTTTACCTTCAGGTTCTTCTTTATATATTTCGGAATTGAATCAGTAGATTGAGGTTGAACTTTACCCTTGGTCCAGTGTTATTTACAGAAAAGTAATGCTATTATAAACCTTGCAAACGAGAAATTATGCTAAATGACATTCTGTACCAGCCACAGATCCCTTTATGTTTAATTTCATATTCTTGGGAGTGTGACTGTTTAAGCAACAATATTAGATGGAGGCTTATGATTATATTTCTAACAAATAGAAACTAGTGCCAAAAGTATGGTGCAAAATATGAGTGTCTTACCAAAACCATTATCTTAATAAAGGTTATGAGGGAAAGTATGTTTGTATATGAATCACCAACCAAGTTATACGCATCTAGATCCCTCTTCTCTGTTTTCTTCCAACAATAGAGCTCTGATTTTCCAAATAACTCTCAGTCCACAGAAAATTTCTCAATGACTCTCGAGTCTGTTTTTTTTTTTTTTTTCTTTACGGAGAAAGCCTATTCAAAGGCAAAATTAAAGGGATGGGTAGATAAACGTGTTTGCATCGAACTGACATCAAACTAAAGGAAAAAAAGGGACTGACATTTGTGTGTTCAATTTCTTTTTTATTGTCTAAGAAATCTTCTTGATCAGACTTGAAGTTTTAAATGGATATTGCATGCCTGTTGAGTGAATGTGTGCTTATTGATTGAAAGATGAAAATGTTTGATGGAGCATTTGTACTTCCACCCTTTATCTACTGACAATATGTTCTATTAAGTATTCCATAGATCTGTTACAGTCCTGCTTTGAATCTCATCATCTTACCCTTTCTTATTGCTATGAATCTTCCTTTTGATATCTTGTTGTAGAGGACGTGTAAGGTGGGATGAGGCTAATATTGGAGAAATTGAGGCAAACAAACCTGTGAGGCAAAAAATTACTGAGCCCAAGACTCCATATCATCCTATGATTGATGATGACAGTATGTAAATATCACTTAAACTTCGTGTTTCTATTTTTATGTCTGCTTGTTAGGCCTTTCATACAAATAATTTATTGATTTTATTTTTAAGAGGTATATATGATTTCTAACTGTGATCTTGCTTTTATTCTTCTTGGGCTGGATATTAAGTATTTTAAAACGGTTTCATTTCATAGCTAAATTCAAACATTTATCTGGAGCTCAACAAGGTCTGGGTTGTAAATATGAAACATAGTAATCCAATTTTGTTGATATAGTACGTGGTTATGGTCATTTTTTAAATATAAAGCCAATGCATATGCAGCAACTTTTCTTCTGAAAGAACCTGCTTTTTTTAGGTTCTTTATCGCCTGTACGAGGAAGTTTTGATGCATGTATCGATGATAAAAATCGCACAATGCATGCTGAAGCAATATGGACTGCTCTGAATGATGTAGCCTCCAGTAGCCAAAAAGGCACTGGGCAATCTGGTGGTTGGACATCATCTGAGGACGAGTCTGAAGCAATGGAGCAAGATGATGATGGTATGGTGTACTATTATTTCACTTTCATTTGTTTACACATTTATTATATCATGTTTCTTTTTATTTTGATTGTTACTCTTGATGGGTGCTTGTGCTTCTCCTTTATGAGAACTTTAGTTTCAATGATTGATTTCTAATTCAAACAATTGAAATCTTTAAATAATTATGTAGTGTTATCTTAATTTGCGTATTTTAACATGTAAGGATTATAAAGTTGAGATGTCAGGTTGTTTCCTTTAGATCTGACGTTTATTATTTTATTCCTGTCTAGATAATATTGGAACCAGGGGTTCTGACAGACAATGTGGAATAGAGCTATAAATGAATTTGGTTGATGCTGCTTGTGTTTTTATTTTGTGTTGTTTTGTTTTAATATCATAAACATGTATATAAAGTCGCTTGTTACTGCTATAATTTTTTCTTATATTTCTAAATCAGAAACTATACGTATGTAAACATAATATTATTAGAAAATGGGTGACAATGTCATTTTGTCCTGGAAAAGTGGCAAATTGTGTTGTAACTTTGGTCTGTAGAAGTGTATGTTTTCTTAACTTGTTCTCCAAAAGTTTTAACTTTCTAATTAGTTTACCTTATATTCACAGTGAGCAAACAGTTTCATCTTACAATGGCACTAATTCGTATAACACATATTTCAGGAACCAAACCAATACATGATTACAAGTTGTTACTTTCATGGACCATATATATAATATTAACTTCAATTGGATTAACTCTACATTTTATGGAAGCCACCTTTTACAAATGCTTTTATACGAGTGAGTCATTTCTGGGTTGAACATGACAGGATTAATTATTTCTTATGCATATCATTCACACTGTCAGATCTTGAAGGTTTTTTTATCTTCATTGATGGTGACTAACTGGCTAATTGATCATGTTCTGCCCAAACTTGATAACTACTTCTGATACATTGGCCTGGGCAAAATGTTGGACTTAGTGATGGTTACTATAATATCCAATCATTATACTCTCTTAAATTTCAGTAAATTGTGTGGTAATGTGTTAGGATCTATTTATAGAATGAAAAGGCAAAAAGTATTGGAATCTTGTCATGTGTTTCTCTTACGAATGGAGTTTATTCCATTTGGATGAACATGAAAGCTTTTTTCCCTTTTTTCTCGGAGTAATTTATCGAGTAAATTTGCTGTAGTGTATTATTCTTCTAGTAACCTAACTTGACTTTTCCTGGTTGGCTATACTGTTAGATTCTGAAACAGATAGGAGCGTAAGTTTTAAAGAACACAGAAAGGCCCACTATGATGAATTTCTTAAAGTCAGAGAGCTGCGACAGAAGGGTTCTCTTCTTGAGGATGAAAGTGATGAGGACAGTAATTCTGAACGTTGTAAGGCGGAGAAATGTGAATCTTCTTCACTGAGTGATAGTGTTAAAGAGATGGAGATTAAGGGAAAGAAGTCTTCAACGTCTCCAGCTAATGGTTCTTAGATAGTTATCAACAAATAAAACCTGTCTTTTCGATAGTTTATTTTGTGGGTGGAGAAAAAGCTAGATGATTCCACTGTATTCTTGTATCATTGTATGTAAATAGTTTCTTTCTTGACCATGTTTATTTTGCACCGCTTACACTTTTTGTACTTGGTTTGTGATTTATTGGTGAATTTCGTCCTGGTTTTTCTGAGTAATTGAAGTTGGATTGTGAAAGGGAGGGTATAATCTTAAAGTTAACAACATTGCATTTCTTATTTCATTGTTTTTGTTGCAACTTGTGTGGGAGATTTATGCCCCAATTTATAAATCTATATCAGATTTGGAAAGCGAGTATTGATCATATTGAATTTGTGTATCTTTCATACATGTAAGCTTGTGGTTAAATTACATATGAAAATATAGTTAATTATACCCTAATTTATAATTGTAATTATATATGAGTACATATAAATATAAATATGATTAATAGAATTATGAGATTATCGTAATGTTTAATAGTGATTAATTGTCTTGTGGGCGGTCAATATTGAACTGTCTTTATAAAATATACAGTCTTTATAAATATACAAAATTATACAATTATTTTTAATTACTTGACATTTATTGTCAAAATTTTGATTTGTAGGCATAAATAGAAACATTTATAAATTTAGTTAGTCATGAAGGGAGAGGTTCTTAACACTCAAGTAGAGGATGATATCAAGGAGTACTATTAGAAATTTTTATATTATATAAGATTTTTTTTGTAAATCTGTTAAAAAAATTTACAGGAAAAGATTTTTTTCTGTCATTTTTCCTAAAAATTTTAATTGACAGGTAATTCCTTTGTGAGTAATCATTTCTTACAAAATTATAAAATTTGTAAGTATTTTTTATAAAATTTGTTGTGAAAGGTATTTAATACAAAATATTTTGCAAAAAAATTGGTAGTAATTTCTTGCAAATTTTTTTTCACAACAAAATTTGTAAGTATTTCCTACGAAAAAAATTTCAAAACAAAATTAGCAGGAAATATGAGTTTTTTTAGTAGTGAAGGTATAAGAAGCGAACTTGGTGGTAGAAGTTGAGGATAAAAAGAAGAAAAAGAGCAATCCAGTCAACAAAATTGGTACACAAGAGGATGAGGTCTATGAAGAGGAGATTGGTCGTGCAATTCAAATGTTGAGTTCTTTAAGTATGGCAAGTATGACCATTATGCAAAGAAGTATTACTTAGACAAGTTTTTTAGTTGTGGTAAGGTCAGACATTTTGCCAAAGATTTCCGGTTTGAGAATGGAAGAGAAGAGACAACAAACCTCATATAAGAAATTGAAGCAGTGATGTTGATGGTGACACGTAGACACGTAGCTTGGAGGTCGAGCACAAGCGAGAGGAGAACTTAGCAAGACAATTGAGTAGAGTGGAGAACTTGACAGTCAAGTAACGAGGAGAGGTCGACTAGACAACCAAGTAACGAGGAGAGGTCGGCTAGACAACCAAGTAGGTTGGAGAGGTTGGTATGATATGCAGATAGCCCAGACAATGCAGTGGAGCATATGAAAAGCTTGAGTATCTCGGTGAAGCAGGTGAACAACTTAGATAGCTTAGTGGTAAGTTTGGATAGCTCGGTAGGGAATCCAAATAGCCCAAATATCTTGGTGGAGTAAGTAAACATCTTGAAAAACTTGGTGGGGAGCCTAGGTATCTCAACGGAGCATGTAGATAACTTGGATAAGTCATTGGAAAGCTCAGATAGCTCGATGAGGCATCTAGAAAGCTCAGTGGTGCTTTGGACATCTCATATAGCTCGGACATGTGCAAAGACGAGCTTGTTATTCAAAACTTAGAGCTTGCAAAAGGTGATTTGTAACATGGAATTGAAAAGGAGGTTAGAGGCAATGTAGAGTTACAAGCAAGTTTAGAGAGAAGAAAACATGCTTTGCATTATAAACAACGCTTGGAACTTGAACAAGATGTATCAAGATTGCAAAAGTAGTTGCAAGCTGAGAAGGATTTGAGAGCTGCATTGGAGGTATTAGCCATTGCAGGTAATTAATCATTGTAGGTAACTAGCCATTGTGGATAGTTAATGTACTAGTTGTTCAAGTTTAGGTAGTTAATGAATTAGTCATTATAGTCATTTTTGTCTTTTTGGAGCACAACACTAACAAAATTATAGGTCAATAAATTGTATTGTTGATTACATGAATAACCCAAGAACATGAGGTGAATCAATTTTTTTCTCAACATAGAGTTTGTTGTCTACAATGGCTTGGTATTTTTCCAGATCAGGAGGGTTGTAAGAGTATTGAAGTGAAGGAAGCAGCAAGTCATCCTTTGTGCAGAAAAGAAAACTTTCCTTAAGAGAGATTTCGGTCTACTAAATTTTGTAAAGGAAAATGATTTTTTGATTACTAAATTTTAATAACTTTCTCTTACAACTTTAGGTGACATTTTTTAAGTGATTTTTCATTTTTTCATTCTCAATATTCCAAAACCACTTAGAAAATGACACTAAATGTTGTAACAGAAAGTTGTCAAAATATTAAAATAGAGTTACAAATATCACTTAATCAAACATTGCGTACATATGATTTACACGAAGAAATTGAGGACAACAAAAATAGTTGCAATATCAAAACAACAATAACTAGATAAACCAACCTACTATATAACCCTACATTTTACCATGAGGACTGAGAATATATTCAATATTTTGCTTTTAAGTTACTATGTTTATCTTTAACATCAACTTATGCATGGTGGGATGCAATTGCTATGAGAGGGAATTTTCTCTGACTGGTCAACCCAGCAGATTCAGTAATGTCCAGTGTCTGATCCCCCACTGCTCCACTAGGCACTTCCCAATTAAATTGATGAACAAGGTTTGCTATCACCAACTCAATCACATTCATGGCAAACATTATTCCTGGACAACCCCTTCTTCCTGCTCCAAATGGTATCACTTCAAAATCATGTCCTTTCACATCTATTGAACTCTTTAAGAATCTCTCTGCTTCAAACTCCTCAGCTTTCTCCCAATGACAAGGATCTCTTGCAATTGCCCAAGCATTAACTATTATCTGTGTGCCTCCTGCAATCTCATAGTTCATCACTTTCGCATCTTCCATGGATTCCCTTGGAAGCAACAAGGGAACTGGGGTATGTAATCGAAAACTTTCTTTAATCACTGCTTTCAAATAATGCATGCTACCTAAATCTTCTTCAGTTATGTGACTTCTACCACCAACCACATCCCTTATTTCATCTTTTAGCTTCTGCATCACACTTGGGTTCCTTAAGAGTTCTGTCATTATCCATCCTAGGATTGTGGAGCTAGTTTCAGTGCCTGCCACAAACATGTCCTGAAACAAATACCCATCAACTGTCAATTTCATTCTCTACTTTCAAATTCCATGAAGGAAAATAAACTCAACATGTATTAAGATTTTGTTAGAAACTATACAGTGGTTGTCTATTGAAGAAACTCTTCAATCTTACGTACCAGGATTATAGCCTTTATGATTGTTTTATCAATCTGGAACCCCAATGCGTTTGTCTTTTGGATCCTCAGCAAAATGTCCACCAAATCATTCTGTTCTTCATCATCATCATCACCATGCACATCATGCCCTCTTCTATTGACATGTTCATCAACAACTTGATCAAAAAATTCATCAAGCTGTTTAGCCAATCTCTTTGCCCTACCATACATTCCATTAACTCTTCCCACCCAATCAAGCCAAGTTATATAATCTCCTATAAACGGAGCACCCAACAGCTTCATCATCTCATTCATTGGCCCCCAGAACTTCCTCCCTTCTCTTCCACTGTATCTCCTCCCGAGAGCAGCTCTACACACTATGTCATTTGTGACTGTACAAAATAATTCAGTTAAATTCACAGGCATCTCAGAAGAACAACACTGCTTAACCTTATCCATCATTATGGAGATCTCCTCTTCTCTCACTGCACCGAAGGATTGAACCTTTTTTGCACTCAGAAGATGCAACACACATATACTCCTTATCTGCCTCCAGTAGTTGCCGTATGGAGCAGATGCCACGTCTTTGGAATCGTACAAGAAGATATCAAACATCTTACGATGTGGTCTATTGGAGAAAACAAGGTCATGGGTTTTCATAACCTCACGAGCTGCCTCAGCCGTTGAGACCACAAGAACTGGCACCTTTCCAAAGTGAAGTAACATCAAAGGACCATAGGTTTGAGCAAAGGAATGGAGAGTGCGGTGAGTGAGAGTGCCAAGTTGGTGGAGATTTCCTATTATTGGAAGCTTTGGAGGAGATGGTGGTGATGTTTTTCTGGCCATTGAAGAACTGAAATTATGATTACATTTGGCTAAAAGATTGATGACAGTACGTAAAAAGAGGATGATTAAGGTAGCGATTGGGAGGAAAAACCAGATTGAAGAGTTTTCATGCAGAGAAGTGGACATTGTTCTTTAATTTGCTGTGTAATTAATTAGTAATGCAGAGAATGTGGTATTTATAAGCGTTGGAAGTCATCAACATTAATACGCTACGTGTATTTGTGAAAAATATGTATACGTTTCATGATTTTTACACACGAGCTGAATCTGCATGCAATTTCTTTTGTTTTGAATCCAGGGATTGTAACTGTGCTACGTACACGACCTAATTTTCTTTTGGAAAATTATATTTTGACATCATCGTTTTCTTTTTCTTCTACTTTACAACCCCTTTTAATAATAAATATTATAATTAATTAATACAAATAAATATAAATAAAATTTAAAATAATATTTTTTTTAAATTATTAAATGGGAGTATACAAAAAAAGTGTCATTATAACATGGTCCTTTTCTTTTAGGACAAGAAATAAATAATAAAAAATTGAAGTTCATATTGTATAAGCAACTCATGCTTCAACTTTAAAGATCTGAAGCGATGTATAACATTAACCAACCTTCTTAAATACATGGGAGAGAGTCTTACTGATCAATTATTTATTTTCTCATTTATTATCAATATTATTGAACACTTTTTAAATTTTGTTGAGTAATAAAAAAAAGACAGAAAAGAAAGTCACGTAATGAAGAATGACATGCTATCTGAATTTTCGTTCACTTATTTTTTAACACGTGTTTCCATAATTATCTATTTGTATCTGAACTAACATGTGGTGATTATGAAAGTATATTTGTGAAGGTTACGTTTCTAGATTTTGTTTCCAATGACAGCACGCATGCAGTTTTAGAAAATTCATCAAGGTTCTAGGTATTAAAATGCTCTTAAATTAGAACTCTTGTCTTTTTCTTTTTTTTCTTAGCATTGTGATTCAAAGTTTTAATAGCTTCAAATTAAAGTATACGTTCAAGTCTGGCTTTAGTCTTACGTCGTGTTCGAATTTATAGAGAATTTCTTTTGAAATTTTGTATGAAATCTGAGAATTTTGTAGTGAAGCGAAAAATTTAGAATATTTCCATTAATATAATTCGTCATTAATTTTATTAAAGAAAAATAATATAATTTTAACCATACTTGTTAGAAGTTTCACATCGATCAGAGATAAGGTTATAAATGGGGGAGCAAACCTTATTCTATAATTCAATTTTGTGGAATTGAATTAGACTTAAAGTTCACTTCTAACATAATATCAAAACCAGATTAAACTATATATATATATATATATATATATATATATATATATTTCTTCTTGCAAACTTCTTTACTTTATCATTTTGTATTGTTTGAACTTTGGATATGCTATGCATGAACTTTCACTGCCGTCCAGCCTATGATCATCTTATGATAGGAATCTGATATCATATTATAAATTTCAACAAAGCATTTCTTTTTTTCTTCTCGATAAACGATTTTTAAACTTAAAAATGAAAAATTGTTTTTTAAGTCTTTATTTAAAAATTAGTTATATTTTTTAACATGTTTAAAAAATATATGCCATTTTAACTCCCGATCAAAGACTAAATTCATTTTCTTCTTTAAGAAATCAAATATACATAGGAACCAGTTTAAAAAAAATCATATTACAGATTAAAAACTTATGTAAGCTTTAATAGACATGTAGATGGATCAAAGTTTTTTCATATAATTAATGTGCAGCTCCAAAGTTGTTGATGTATCGGATAATCCTTTTAATTTGATTAGTTGAAATAAATTATTATTATAAAAGTAATTATTTTTAGCTGAGATTATATTTCACATTTATGGAATTTTAACATGTTAAAGATATTTTTTACTGTTTGATATTTTTTTTTTTGGAAATACTAGCATGCTAACAAATTACTTGAGATTTTTAGTAATTCCGAAAATAACATAATTTATGACAATTTGAAACCTTGCCTAGGATTCGAACTCCTTATTATATCAACAATCAACTATAAATATTTTTCAAGATGAATCCAGAAACAATAAAAAAAGAAAGACGTGTGGCAAATGAAAAGAATCAAGATGTGTAGAAAGGTACCAAATACCAAAAAAAGTGTGCTCAACCAACCAATATTGGAACAAATGAATCGACATCAAATGGTGATGGTGATTGGTAGTGTATATATAATACACACCGCTAGAGTAAAAACTCGTATGAAGTGAATGAAAAATAAATTCGCTGAATCGTATATATACCTAATATCGGGAATATCGGGAATAGTTCAAGTGTGAGTCAAAAAGTCTTACATTGGATAGAAAAGACAAAGTTAAACACTATATAAAAATAAAGACCCATAACAATATTATCTTAAAGTTTTGGTGTCAAAGTAATATCTAAGGTCTTATATATATAAGACTAATGTCATATAACCATATGAAACCACAATCTCCCAATGACCATAATCATGCCTATAACCATAACCCTATATATGAAAATATATATAAACTCATCACCTAACAAGCCATTACACTAAATTCTACATCAATATTGTATATCAGGACATTAAACAATTTATTCCATTAAAGAAATCATTAATTGACCAACCACAAAAATATAAAGCTAAGGAATTAAAAAAGAAGAAGCTATCATATCAAAGCAAACACAAGCTAACTTTGTTATTCACAATGGCATGAGATTCACTTTGCTATCTTGGCTTTTATGTAGTTCCGGAGATTATTAAGCATACCAATCAATTATTTATTAAGGCACAATATTAAAAGTATTAAAATACATATTTTTTTACTGTGTGTTTATGAACTCGAGAGTTCCGATCAAACGTGAATAATGTTTTTGAGTATTCATTCAACATTTATCTTTTTGCACTCCTCCAAAAAAATAAAATAATTTCAAAGCCAAAATTTTATTTTGGATTAATTTATTTCATATATACATTGGATCAAAGGAATGAACATAAATGAAAAACAAATCAATCTTTTAGATACCAAGTTATCATAATTTGTTGTTGATAACTATATCAATGTGGTTGTTGTGGATAGGGTCAATATCCAATTTCGCCCGGTTAAATACAGTTGTTTTGTTAAAAAAATAAATAAATATAAAAAAAAAAAATATATATATATATATATATATATATATATATATATATAAAATAAAATAAAAAATATGTTTTTGATTGATGGTAGTTTTTTTTTTTATTTTAATTATACCATGAAAAGAAGGGAGAATCTAATTTGTTATCACACCCTCCTCATGAGTCCAAATGTTTTGTACATATTTTCATCTCCAGTGTGTTATTTACACTCTTCACATGATATGTCAAATAAGAAAAGGACATTTTATAATTTTTGTTGTTAGAGAAGGTATAATATTAGGAGCACTTTTTTATAATAATTTGAATAAATACCTTGAATTTACGCTTATATGACGTGTCTCAATGATTTGTCAGGAAAGATATTATTTTAATGATTAGAAGCAAATGTTCCCAATAATAATATTTTTGTAGGGAATGATACGATCTTAATAGTTAACAAAAATATTCCTGGTAATAATTAGCATCAATAATATGAATAATATATTATGATTTGATCAAAATCTTGATGTGACGGAAAATATGATTCTAGTAATTATAATGTAACGATTTAATTTCTATACTATGTTTCACCTGGACAAATTCCTTCCTCATATATTTCATTATAATTAAAGACTAGGATTTCAGTGGTATCTTAAAGAGCCTATGTAAGCACAAAACATCTCCAATGCAAAACACATAACAAAACAAATTTGGAAACCTCTCTTTTTTTTATTACCAGAGCACACATGCAAAAGGAGTCACTTTACTATCCTTCTATATATCCTTTCAGACTGTCTTGCTCCTGAAAGGTAAATTCTCTTATTCTCTCTGCTCCTAATGTTATTCATGCTCATACTCTCTTCTCTTATAATATCAAATGTATGATCCATTGATATGTTGTCATTCGGTGATTTTGGGTTTGGATTTGTCATTGATATGCTCAACACTTCTCTTTCCTTTTATTTGGGATGCCATTATCTTAATAATTAGAAAGGTTTTTTCGTAGACTTTAATTATATTTTAAAAAAATATATATATATAAAAAAATAAAAAATTATATTATTTCTTTTATAAGTATTGAATACTATGTCAAGTTTCAAACTTGCTTGATAATCAAAATACAGCCTTCATAGGCTTTTTATTCTTTTTTTAAAATTAATAATAATAAAAAATAAAAATTATAAAATTATTTTTGAATATCATATCAAGTCTCAGATTTGCTTGATAACTAAATCTCTTATCATGTAGGATCTCTTAATATTAATATATATATATATATATATATATATATATATATATATATATCTAAAATTTAGGAAATAATAATTATCAAACTATTTTTTTTATAAAGAACTATGTTATCGATGATTTTTAAATAAAAATACGTAGGAGTGAGGTACAATCCTCATTGGCCAAAAAAAATAAAAAAAAAATTGTTTTTAACCTATTATTTTTGTATGTGTTTTTTATTTTGTTTGATTTTTTATGGAACAAAAAATATTTTAAATATTAAATTTTATCTTGCACATTTTATTTTGTATTGACTTATCCATTGGTCTGGTTTTGAAAGTGATAGATATATGGTATGTTATTCTCTACTACTTTTATTTAATCTAGTATGAAGGTTTTATTTGACTTTTTGATTGGTTTGGCTTCTAATTGTTTATTTCCTAATATGTATTATTTTCATATATTTATCATAGGTATAGTGTCTTGTTGTATTGTTGATATGTGGGTTGTAATACCCAAATATTTCTTATATTTATAAATTTGGTCCTTTTTTGATGAAAACAACTTTTATCTTATCTAGTCTAGAGATAGAAAATACTATCAAAATTGGAAAATAAAAACAAACAATAAAAAAAATGAAAGCCGAAGTTAGCTAGAGTCTTATATCAATATTTTTATCAATGAAAGTCTAACCTTCAGGATTCAATACAGTTTTAATAAGATGTTATATGATTTTAATTCTAAGAAATAATCAATTTTGATAAGTAAATATTTCTTATCCAAGTGCAATCATAAGATAAAACAATTATTATTAAGAGAAAACAAATTTAGTCTTGATTATATAATATATATATATATATATATATATATATATATATATATATAATTCTATTTAAATGATAAAAAAAAAGTAAGTACTACAAACTAATATTTATTAGTTTTTCTGTATTTATCATCACTAAGGGTCGGTAGGTCAATTTTAGTGGCGAAACTTGGACAAAAAATTTAGGGGTGCTAAATTAGATTTTTATATATAATTTTTTTTAATTAATAAAAAACTCATCATTTTCTCTCTACATTTCTTCTCTGCTTAAAAATTTCACTATCATTTGCTATTATATCATGATACCAAATCATTGAATACCATTTTAGATAAGCCTTTCCTATCTTATCAATTTGATTTGGTGGGTATTGTGAAATCTGAGGATGTTTTTGGGAATCACGTTCTAATGAAATTTTAAATTCATTATATATAATTTTAGGAACTTTAGAGATTTGTTTTTCATTATCTTAAGTTCTAGGTTCTTATGAAATTTCTCAAGTTTAGTTAATGCAATTTTTTTCATCTTTATCACAAACCTTTTTCCTTTAAAAAAAGAATTAATTCTTCTGCTCTTTATCATAATCTTTCTAATATAAATTTATCATCATCTCTTCCTATAAATTCAAAACTTTAAAAAATTTACCATAGGGAAGAGAACACAAAATTCCTAAATTTCATAATTAAGGGTTATACTAATTTGAAAAAAAAAATATAAGTAGGATTCATACCAATTTCATAAGAGAATCCTAAAATTATAAGGGATAAACATCCTAAGAAGAATCATAAATCTAACATACATAAATAATTATAAGATACTATGATAGAAAGATCTTATAGTAAAAACAAAACCTAATCTCTTTTATAAATCAATGTTTTCATTAAATTTTTTATTTTATTTTTTATTATTATTTTCCATAATATAAACTTAATATAAATAATGTATAATTATAATTAAAAATATATATATATAAATATATAAAAAGAATTTCAAAAATTTTGGAGAAGTCGTGGTTCATGTAACTGTGATGTTCTGCTAACGTTATCAATGTTATTTCTTTCTGCATTTCTAATTTTATTCTACCAAAAAATAAAATAAAATATATATTTTCAATTATATAATTCAGAATATATTCATATTTAAGATTGCACATTTTAAAATACAAAATTAAAAGTGTATTCCAAACTTTATATTCATAAAATACAATATTTGCATCTTAAATTACATACCAAAAGACAATAATTTATGAGATGTAGAAAAAAAAAACTGCCAATTATCAAATTAACAGTGTACTGCTTTTCAAAAGATAGATGTCTTATCTTATAACGCATTAAATTGTATAAAAAAAGATAACTATTAGCATTAAATAATAATAGAAAACAGTTTTATATATCATTTCAGTTTTTCAGCAAAATTTTGATTACAAAAATTATTTTCAAATGTCAAACACAAAAAAAAAAATTAACTTTTTTATTTCAATTTTTATATTGTACTTTTATTGTATTGATAATCTTATTTTCATATTCATTCTATTCATTAAATATTATACTTCAAAAAATTAATAATAATATATATTTTTTCTATTATTATTCTTGAATATTTTAATGTTAACTACTTGTTTTTAACCAACAACTTAGTTAACGAGACAACTGAAATCATTTTAAAGTAGAAAATATAATTAAAAATATGACAATATATAAATTAAAATAATTAATCTACAAATAAAATAAATAAAAATATTCAATTTTAAAAGTAACGAGACAGACAATTCAAAATTGTAAAAATTTATGTATTTAAAATCAATAAATATATTAATTAAAATAATTAATAACTATGTTTACTTTATAAAAATCATACTAACCAAAAAAATTCATAAAATATTAATTCATATTTATTATTTTAATTCATTTAAAATAAGATTATATTTTCTATTTATATATTAACAAGAAATAGAAATTTAAAATATAATTAAGAAGAATATTTGGGAAGAGAAAGTTTTAAAAATTACATTCGTAGATAAAAATAATTTTTCTTTAACTATTTCCTATAACTTTAATCTAATAGTAAGGGTTCATTCATTCCATATTTAATATCAGAACAACCAATTTTCATATGCTATAAATTTATAAGAAAGAAAAACAAAACAAAAAAGATATGAATTGCTATAAATGACAAAGTTATATTTTTTAATATTAAAAGGTAATTGCTACAGTCATCTGTGTTACGTATTTAAATATTGTGAAATATATTTTTATTTTTGAAAATTAAAAGATTTTTTTTTTTCAAATATACCGTTTTTCTATAGGCTCTTAGCTAGTTCGACTATATCTTCTCAGTTTCCACCTGAAAATCCTAATCCCGTTTTGCAGGTCAGAATCTAAACAGAAGAAATAATCTCTAAAACAACAAAGTGAAGATCTAAACAGAAGAAACCTCTTCCAAATTACCTTAATATTCTCAATAATCTAATATATAAACACCTTGAATCTTCGAAAATATACTTTACTGTGTACAGAAAACCTCGCTTTCGGTTTGGGGAGTTTATATACGAAAGGTATATCATGAATCTAACACCTTTTTTCTCTTCATCCATGGCAGCAGAAGAAACCATGGTAGAGTTGAAGCCACAACCCAACAAGAAACAGAAAACTGGAGGAGAGAGAGAAGATGAAAGGGACTTGCTGAGTTTGTTACCTGACGATGTTCTTCTTCACATTATGCATTTCATGGACACAGATACCGCAGTTCGAACCTCTTTCTTATCCAAACGATGGAACAACCTTTGGAAATGTCTCAAAACTCTCTGTTTCCGACGCCGCGACTTCAACAACGTAGTCAGCTACAACCAATTTATCTACCACGTTGTCTCCCAGAGAGACACTTCCATTCGTTTGAACCGTCTTGATTTGGAAGCACGCATCATAGCACAAGATCTTCTCAACCTTGTCGTTCCTCTTCTGCATTCTGTGCCACATTTGGGAATCCATCTCGATCACATATCTTCTAAAAGATTTTACTGTCTCATACCTCAAATTTTTGCTTCACACTCTCTCACATCTCTCACTCTCGCTCTCGCAAACCAATGCGTTCGTCGTGTCTTTAAGCTTCCACATTCTCTAGAACTGCCAGCACTAAAAACCTTGAATCTCACCAATGTCTCTTTCACCGCAAGGGATGAGTGCGCTGAACCCTTTTCGTCCTGTTTGTTGTTGAACAGTTTGGTCCTTGTGAGGTGTTCTTTGAGCAACCCTGCCAAAGTCCTCAGCATATCAAATCCAAACCTTTCTCGTTTCACCATGAAAAGGTACTCTGAAGTGAAGTACAAGATTGTGCTTTCTACTCCGAATCTCACCCATTTTGCTATCAAAAGTTCAATATTCTTTAGTGAAGTCTCCTCCACGTGTGATCTTGCACTTCTTGAAGAAGCCAACATCGACATCACTTGGTCTGATTCTCATGCAATCGTTCATGGGTTGCTGAAAATGTTATCCTATGCAAAGATATTGGCACTCTCTGAGTATATCCTTACAGTAATACTAGACGTGAGTTACTTTTGTTTTGTGCTTTTTTCTCCCCTTGTTTGCATTCTTAAGTCAATTTTTTTAATATGATCATAATCCTTTTAGTTACGTTGCATAGTATCCATTAAAACATGTGTTGAGTTTTCTCTGATTGTGTAGGGTCAGCTATTTCGACCTCCAAGTATTCCAATTCCGTGCTTTGTTAGACTGGAGACATTGACGGTGGAAAACATTCAACAAGAAGCTTTCGTGAAGGAATTATTTCAGAACTCTGAACCGTTCTGAACTCTCGTCTAACCAAGTAGAGATCATAAGTTTTTGAAATATAGAGATACAAAACGAATGGCAGAATAATAGTCTGCCCTAAGGATGAATGTCTTTTCCATGTTATAATGCCTGTATTTGTATGGTAAAAGAACAGTTACCATTAGATGATAATAGAACACAATTTTACATATGATTTCTGTCTAACATAAAAAAATAATTTTATATTTATTTATTATACTTTTATTGTAATGATAATCTTATTTTCAATATTTACTTTATTCATTAAATATTGTACTTCAAAAAATTAATGGAAATAATATTTTTATTTTATTTTATTTTTTCTGTTACTATTATTATTTTTTATTTTACTATTACAATGTTAACTTCTTGTTTTTAACCAACACCTTATTAAAGCAAATCACTGCACCATTTTTTAAATTTAAACAACAATTAAAAATATTGTCTAAAAAAACAACAACAACAACAACGGTGGCATTAATTTTAGGCACAGTTTTACCAACAATGCTTTTATTTTCCTAAGGCCGTGCTTTTTAGCCAATACGGTATTTGATAGTTTTATGTAACATATTTTAAAACAAAAATGCTATGTATTTTTTATGCAATGAATATTTAATTGTAAAATTTGACAAACTTTTTTTTTATATAAAATTTCCTTTTCAATGCATACTAAATTATTTCCTTTTTTTTTTTAAGTTACATCAAATCTTTCTTTCATCCATTAAAGTGTTGCCACATAACAAAACTTTGTTAAAAAATATTCTATTTAAAATTATTGTAGTTATGTTTAGAACATAAACGTTTACCACAAAAGTTATAGTTAATATAGTTAGGATGTAATTATTTCTACTTAGATCAAGTTTCATGATTTGATTGTAACTTGAACACCTACCTTCTACCACGAGATAATTGATGCAACTTGTACAATTTAATTATTATTGGGTCACATGATGATAATTTAAAATATGTAAGACTATTACCAGAACAAGCCCCTAAATCAAGAGCAAGAGAAGTTGTTCGTTAAGATTAATAACTTTAGAGCATGAAGTTTCGTTTCGCAAGTTTGACAACATCGTCAGGATTAGGATTGATTATTGTGTTTCCAAGGTATTGTCCTCCTTGGAGACTAAAACTCTATCACAGTTAAAAATAATTGCATAAGATACCAATTAACTTTTACTTTATGTTTATTTGAAAAACTAATAAATATTATTATAAATTTCAAATATCTTTTTAATTATAAATATAATTATATTCATTATTTTAATGTGTTTAAAATATAATTATATTTTCTATTTCAATATTTATACAAAAAAATAGAATTTTAAATTATAAATAAGAAGAATATTAGGGTAAAGAAAGTTTTGAAAACTGCATTCTTATATAAAAGTATTTTTTTAACTATTTCCTATAAGTAAGGGTTCATTCCATTTTAATATCAGAAATATCTATTATCGTATACTATAAATTTATAAGAAAAGAAAACAAAGAAAAGAAAAGTATGAATTGATATTGATATAAATAACAAAATTATATTTTTTATATTAAAAAGTATTTGCTATAATTGTTTGTATTAAACATTTGAATATCGATAAATATATGTTTTATTTTTTAAAAAATAAAATAAATTTTAAAACTAGATACACCAGTTTTTCTACTTATTTTTTTAAAACTAGATACACCAATTTTAAATTATATTTTTCTACTTAAGAAAAAAACATTTTTTCTACTTATCGATACACCAGTTTTCTACGATTTTCATAGACTCTTAACTAGATCGAGTAGTTCTTCTCAGTTTCGATCTGAAAAAACTAATCCGGTTTTGTAGGTCAGAGTCTAAACAGAAGAAATAATCTGTTAAAACAATACAGTAAATTTAAATGAAGTTATCTCTAAAATAACACGTTCAGAATCTAAACAGAAGAAGCCTCCTTCAAATTACCATAATATTCTGAATTATCTAATATAAACAGAAAAAACTGCTTTCTGTTTCCTTGAATTGAATCTCGCATTCGTCTTTTAGGGAGTTTATACATGTAAGGTATTTTATTAATTTAACTTCTTTTTCTTTTCTTTTCAACTAGGAGTGATCAGGAATTATATCTTCAAATATTCTTATTTTATATTTAAATAATTGGATCAGATTTTATATCTAAATTTATTTTTTTTATAAAATTAGTTTGAATTTTTTAAAATTTATATCCAAATTTTTAGATCAAGTTTAAAATCTAAAATTCATTTTTTATAAAAGAAATTTAAATTGAATTTTTTAAAATTTATGTTGTCGAAGACCGACATATATTTGAATTTGGTAGAATTTCAGATGGAACTGACTCGGTTGAAGTTTGGTGGCCGACACGACCAAATTAGGTCAAATTTTTGTTGGGATTGACTTGACCGACTTTCGGTTGAGCCAACTCAGCCGATTGCTCGAGACTTTACCGAATTAAGATTGAGATTGACTCAATCGAATTTGGCTGAATACGACCACTCGATATGACTGAATACAACTAATTTGGACCTCAACCAAATTATTGTATTATTGTAAGGAAAAAATAATATTTTTTTTAATTATATAAAAATATAATTATTTTTTTATAAATAATTTATTTATATATATATATATATATATATATATATATATATATATATATATATATATATATATAAAAATTTAAGTATAGCTTATACATTTTTTATTTAATTTTATTCAGGTGATAAAAAAATTAAGTCCATTTAGGCCACAAACTAATACATATTTATCATGACTATGCGACATATAAGTTGGTCAATGTTGATAGGACAAGCTTCTTATTGCTCCTTCTTATAATTTTTTCCTTCCTCCATAATTTTGTTCATTTTAGATCGTGTAATTTGTAATAAAATTTTATATTTTAAAATATATAATTCAGAATTTAAATTGTACTTCCACTACTTGAAAACGATTTTTTTAATAATATCTATAACAATATATAAAGAGATTTCCTCTTTTGTGTCAGTATTTTAAAATTCTAATTTTATCCTTTAAAATATAATTATTTATTAAATTTTTGAAAATTGACTGTTATTTTAGAAGTTTTTTATAAAACGGTTTATCTTAGTTTCTTTTTTTTTTCTTATTTATCAACATTTATTTTCTCATTTTTTCTGATATATTTAACTTTATTTTTAATAAATCTAATTTTATTTTATATATTAACTTAATAACATTATAATATCATCACATACTGATATAATATTATGCATATTTAAAAGATACGTAAGCGTGTGATAACGTTTGTGTTTACACTATTATACATAAAAGGCAGTTATCCTAAAATGACGTGATATATTGAATAAAAAAATTATGTAATATCTGATTTAAAACTAACTAAATCTTCTAATATCTATTTGAAATTAACGAGATTTTCTAATATCTATTTTAATCTATTTTTAGTTATAAGTAAGATCTTCTTTTTCTGTCAAAGTTTTCGTACTTGCAGAGCTTGAAATTTGCTATCTTCGTCTCTCCCAAAAGCATTTTTTGTTTTAGCAAGCGCTTCACTTGGTTGAACTCATTCTTCTGTCTAAACCATCTTTCTTCCAGTAAGTTAGTTTTTCGAAGTCTTTATTTTTCTCATTTTCTCATTAATTTTCTCTTAAATCACTTCAAATTTACTTTTCTTTTGAAATTTAAACGCTAATTTTCATCACTTTCTGTTATAAACGCTATGAAATTTATTTTGTCATATTTGAATTTATCTGATGGAGCATAAATGACATATGATAGGCTAGAGAAATTCAAACTTTAAAACATAATCATTGCATTAGTTAGAATCTTGTTTGTTTTAGGTTACAGGGCATTGAATTGATATGTTTTAATATGATATAATATTGGACAATGATACTATAAATCTTATTTTTTTTATTTTCATCTTTTATAATTTTATAGTGACGTATGTTATTATTAATGTACTAATATTTTTTTTTTAAATGAATCAGTAATCCACATTAAGTCACATCAAAACTAAAGAATAAAATTAAAAAAAATGAAAGTCATAATATAATTTTTTTATATTATATATTGATGTTAAGGAAACTGATCCAACGAAACTCATTCAACTTTGTTAATAAAAAAAAGAAATTAAAATTTGAAGAATCATTCTAATTATTAAAGAATGAGACTAAATGATTCTTGTGAAAGATTTCGTCTTCATATTAGATGATATTAGATGATCTTGATTTGGATTCACGTATCTTTTGTAGAAAGAAATAAAAAAATCTTCTTCATTTTAATTATAAATATAATTATATTTATTGTTTTAATATATTTAAAATATAGTAATATTTTCTATTTCTATATTTATAAAAGGTTAAAAAAAGAAATTTAATGTTAAAACAGAAGAATATTCGGGTGGAGAAAGTCTTAAAACCTACATTCTTAGGTAAAAATAATTTTTAACTATTACCTATAAGTTTAATCCTAGTTTAATAATGATGCAGAGATTATGTATGTACATATTATTTTATTATTTTACTCATACTTAATACATCTTATCTATAAAATAATAATATTTTTATAAAGATATTAATTTATAATTTTTTATATTAATAACTTTAATATATATATATATATATATATATATATAATTTCTAAATTAAATATATACCATAACAATTATATATATTTATTATATTTTTAAGAATTATCCTATAAATCTCAAACTAAAAATATATTAGTGTATCGGATCTCCCTAGAATCACAGGTTTAATCTAATAGAAAGGGTTCATTCCATATTTAATATCAAAACAAATTTATTAGAAAAAAAAATATGAATTGATATAAATGACAAAATTATATTTTTTATATTAAAAAGTATTTTCTACAATTATTTGTGTTAAACATTTATTGATAAATATATGTTTTATTTTTAAAATATTAAATTAAGTTTTAAAACTTAAGAAAAAAAATAATCCGCTTTTGTAGGTTAGAATCTAAACAGAAGAAATAATCTCTTAAAACAACACAGTAAATTTAAACGAAATTCTCTCTAAAACAACACGGTCAGAATCTAAACAGAAGAAATCTCTTTCAAATTACCTTAGTATTCTCAATTATCTAATATAAACAGAAAACACCGATTTCAGTTTTCCTTCTCGCATTCGTTTCGGGAGTCTATACATGTAAGGTATTTTCATGAATGAATCTAAGACTCTTTTTTTTCCTTTCAGCCATTGAAGAAGAAAAAGAAACCATGGTAGAGTTGAAGACAGAAACCAACAAGAACCAGAAAACTGGAAGAGAGAAAGAAGATGAGAGAGACATGCTCAGTGAGTTGCCAGATGATGTTCTTCTCCACATTATGCATTTCATGAACACAAAAACCGCAGTTGGAACCTCTCTCTTATCGAAACGATGGAACAACGTTTGGAAATGTCTCCCAACTCTCTGTTTCAGTCGCAGCGACTTCAAAACCCTCGCCAGCTACTACCAATTTGTCCACCACGTTTTCTCCCACAGAGCCACTTCCGTTCCTTTGCATCGTCTTTATTTCGAAGCATGCGACATCATAGCACGACAAATTTTTCACCTTTACACTTCTCTTCTGCATTATGTGCCACATTTGAGAATCTTTCTCTATCACCAATCCACAAAAAAGTGTAATTATTCCATACCTTTCATCTTTTCTTCGCCCTCTCTCACATCTCTCACTCTCATTCTTTCAAACCAAAATACTTGTCGTATGAAACTTCCACAATCGCTGAAACTACCAGCGCTCAAAACCCTGAATCTCACCAATGTCTGTTTCACCGCAAGGGACAGTACTGATGAGCGCGCTGAACCCTTCTCATCTTGTTTCGCGTTGAACAGTTTGGTCCTTGTGGGGTGTTCTTTGAGCGACAATGCCGAAGTCCTCATCGTATCAAATTCAAACCTTTCTCGTTTCATCCACGTAAAGTACTCTGAAGTTTCTCGTTACAAGATTGTGCTTTCTACCCCGAATCTCACCCATTTCGGCATCAGAAGTTCTGAAGCCTATGATGTCTCCTCCACGCGTGATCTTGCACTTCTTGAAGAAGCCAACATTGACATCACTGATCGTGCTTCTCGTGTAATCGTTTTAAGGTTGCTGAAAATGTTGTCCTATGTAAAGATATTGACACTCTCTGAGTGTGTCCTTAAAGAAATACTAAGTTTGAGTTACTTCGAACATTCAAGTGGTCGAAGAATAATACCGCTACGCTTTGTTAGATTGCAGACGTTGAAGGGGAAAAACACTGAACAAATAGAAGTGTTTATGAAGTACTTTCAGAACTCTCAAAAGACAGAAGTTGAGGTCATAAATTTTTGAAAGTGGTATCCTATTATATCCTGTGTTCCATACTCTTAGGTAAAGAAATACTTTTACAAATTTTAATTTTAATTCGTTTTATATTTCCCTTCTTCTTCAACAAATTATTAGATGTGTTATAATGTATTTGTCTTTGGTCGCACGGTTTATCCTAGGCGTCTATGTTCATATTTAGCTTGAATATCTTCATTTTGAAGAGATAACTTGTTGGTAAAATTCATATATTAATAATATTTCCACCGAAATATTTGTCTAATATTTTGTTTGGTCAGCGATGTTTGAAAGAAAAGGAACATTTGAACTCGCAGAAAACCTAGTTATCAAATAGCACTACAAGAAAAACGTTTATTACTAATGGTCCGAATCTATCGATAATAACCATAATCCGTTGATAATAATGTTTTATCAATAAACTTTTGACAACAAAAATCTTTTGATAAATATATCCTTGATAATACTTTATCGATAGATTATGTCAATAATTATCGACGAATATATCTGTCATTCATTATACCGCCGGTAATAGTTTCATTTTTTTCCTGCAATTAATAAGTTGGAGTTCACACAATTGTGTAAATAGATAAGCAAGATATATAAATGAAAGACAGATAAAACTTCCCATTTCTTTTAGATGTTTTCGATATATTTTTTTTTCGTTCGAGTGTTTCCTTACATGCCAATACTTTCAAATTTCCTGCATTTCTTGCATGTCACTTTGTAATGTAAGTTACAGCAGTACTGAACTCTTTCATTGAATGCCACTTTAAATACAATGAAGAATCTAAAGTGCTTAATTTGTTGTTGCTTCTTTATGCTGCATCAACATTTTCTAAATACCTTGATTCTTGAAAATGAATCACGTAGTGTTTTTATGTGATTTAGGCTAAGAATGGTTATTTTGGAAGAAAAGAAATGAATCGATGTATACAATTATTTTCAAAAGCAATTCAATAGTAAGGTCAGAGGTTATTTTTCCATTGAAAATTAAACCAGAAAATTATTGGTTCTCTTGTTATGCAAATATATTTTTATTGTACATTTTTTATACCGAATGTTTTAAGAGTGACATCGCAGAGTATTCTTTATGAGTCCATTCACATTTTATTTCCGGATCAAACTAACGGCGATAACTCTTTATATTTGTAGGTTAAATTATGTTTTTGGTTTCCATTTTTGTAACAAAATATCAATTTGGTCCATTTATTTTTTTTATTTCAATTTGATTCCTATTTTGGAAAGTTTAATGCAATCAAGTCCTTTTCGTTAATGGGTGCCACGAGTCAATTCCTAAATATTTTGAATTTTTTATTTTTTATTTATTTTTTTAAATTTTTTTAAAAAATTAAAAAATATGTCAACTAACATCATGCCACGTGACAGTGATAATGCACATAACATCATTCCTCTATTCTCAATTTGGTCTCAGTATTTTAATTTTCATCTCAATTTAATCCCAATTTTTGTAAAAATTATGCAATTTTGTTCTTCTCCAAATTGAAATCAAATTTAATTTCAACATAAATGTACACAAATATTTCTATCAAAATTGATATTTCAAGTAAATATTTTTAACAAGATTAAGTTTATTTTAATTTATATTTTACATTAAACTTTATTTAAAATTATTTTAATAGAAAATAATGCTAATAACAAAAAAAATCATAAATTATATTGATATTTTATTACATCATACTTTAATATTGTTTTTTATTTGAATTTATATTTTAAATAATTACATATTTTTAAAATGTGTAAAATTCAATAATTTCTATACAAATGTTTTAGTTGGTATAAAAATAACAATTATATAAATTTTAAAAATAAATTAACTAGTTTATGTAACAATCAAAAACAAATAAATTAAAAATTTGAAAACAATTTTAAGTAAAATTGAATGTGAAACAAATTTAAATAAACTTAGTTTTGTTAAAAATATATAATAAAAATATCAATTTGAATAAAAATATCAAATTTAATAAAAATATTTGTATAACATTTATATAAAAGTTAATTTTTGTTTCAATTTGGAGGGGGACAAAATTGCACAATTTTTACAAAAATTGGGACTAAATTGAGATAAAAATTAAAATACAGGGACCAAATTGAGAATGAAAAAATGACACCTGACATAATAGTGACATGTGACACAATGTCAGCTTGGCACGTGACAAATTTATAATTTTTTTAAAAAATTCAAAAAAAAAATTCAAAAAATTCAGGAACTGACACGTGACACCCCTGACACGTGACACCCCCATTTAACACCGTTATTACACCACTAACGGAATTGAGATTTCCAAAATAGGAACCAAATTGAGTTAAAAAAAATAAAGGGACAAAATTGATATTTTACTACGAAAATGAGGACTAAAGACATAATTTAACCTTATTTGTACTATCTTTTATGTCGTTGTTACTTTAAAAATATTTTTAATATATTTTAAAATTTAAAAATCAGTGGTCATGAAAATATTTGAAAATACAGTATAGGAATAGTAAATAAAAGTTTAGAAAAAATCTAAATTTAAGTCTACTGTTATTGTGATTAGGAAATTTTACTCCAATTTAATTAAAATATTCCTTCACATGTAGTTCTATTTAAAAAATATTTCACTAATTTTTATTGTTCTCTCATATTAGTTTGCCATATATAAAATAAGTTAAAGTTTAAGAAAATCTACCGAAACATATTTATATAGAATTTAAACACAATATTATAATTATAGTGTATTTGGATTGCAGTAAAAAAAATTATGATCGGTGAATGAAACGAAAATCTCATTCAACAGAAAAAATTCATACTGATGTTTTGAAAGCAACCCACACCTTAGTACTCAATGAAACAGAAAAAAAAAATGTCAAATATCATTATGTGATTTTCAATGTAAGAAAATTGTCAAATATAATTATGTGACTTTCAATATATAAAATGAACACACACTTAATATAGGGATTATGAAAAAGTTTTAAACACTATCGAGCGTTTAGAATTACTATGGTATTTTCGATAGGTAATCTAATTACAGAAAACATTATTTCATATTTTGCAACTTATGATATTTAAATTATCTTACTAATTATTTGAATTTGAATACTTTAACATATCCAAATACTTTGACATTTCATCTTTAATAATTATTTAACAATTATGTGATCAGCTTAACCATATTCACATAATCTTTAGCACTTTATTTTTTATTTTTAATTATTTCAATCTCGTATAAATTAGGCTTAAATATACAATCTAAAATCTAAAATTTATGTTTTAAAATACAAAATCTTATAGAGATGGAGGTAAAAATTATAGAAATACTGAAAGAAATGGCAGAAATAGTCTACCCCTGAGGATGAATGTCTCTTCTATGTTATAACGCCTGTATTTGTATAATAAAATAACTGTTACCATTATATGTTAATAGAAAACAATTTTATATATAAATTCAGTTCTTAAAGGTCTAACATAAAAAATAATTTTATATTTATTTATTATACTTTTATTGTGATGATAATCTTATTTTCAATATTTATTTTATTCATTAAATATTATACTTCAAAAAATTGATGGTAATAATATATTTATTTTATTTTTTGTGTTAGTATTATTATTTTTTACTTTAATATTACAATGTTAACAACACCTTATTAAACCAAATGTTTCAAATACATCTAGCACAATTAATTTTAAACTTAATTGAAAATAGTCGAAGATATAAAATATAATTAATAGTATATGAAACACATGATAATATAAATTAATATAACTAATCTATAAAGAAAGCAAACAAAAGTATTTAATTTTACAAGTAACGAGATAAACAACTCAAAATTATAAAAAAAGTATGTATTTAAAATCAATTAATATATTAATTAATTTAATTAATAAAAAATATAGTAACTGAAAATACTCATAAAATACATTTAAAAATAAACATATTTAAAATTATTAAATGCAAACAATGAAAACAAAGTGGACCATAATAACAATAAACATTTAAATAATTGCATAAGATACTAGTTATTTTTTAATTTATGTTTATTTTAAAAACTAATAAATATTATTATAAATTTCAAATAATTTAAATTATAAATATAATTATATTTATTATTTTAATGTATTTAAATATAAATATATTTTCTATTTATATACTTATAAAAAAATAGAAATTTAAAATATATAAATAAGAACGATATTGGGGTAATCTAAAATATAAAAAAATAGAAATTTAAAACATAATCCGGTTTTGTAGGTCAGGATATAAACAGAAGAAATAATCTCTTAAAACAACACGGTAAATTTAAATGAAATTATCTCTAAAACAACACGGTGAGAATTTAAACTGAAGAAACCTCTCTCAAATTACCTTATTAATCTCAATTATGTAATATAAACAGAAAAAACCGCTTTCAATTCCCTTGAATCTCGCATTAGTTTATACATGATGTAAGGTATTTCATGAATCTAACACTTTTCTCTTCTTTCTTTTCCTTTCAGCCATTGAAGAAGAAAAAGAAACCATGGTAGATTTGAAGACAAAAACCAACAAGAACCAGAAAACTGGAAGAGAGAAAGAAGATGAGAGGGACATGCTCAGTGAGTTGCCTGACGATGTTCTTCTCCACATTATGCATTTCATGAACACAAAAACCGCAGTTGGAACCTCTCTCTTATCGAAACGATGGAACAACGTTTGGAAATGTCTCACCACTCTCTGTTTCAGTCTCAGCGACTTCAAAACCCTCGCCAGCTACGACCAATTTGTGAACCACATTGTCTCCCAGAGAGACACTTCCATTGGTTTGCATCGTCTTGATTTCGAAGCATGCGACATAAAAGAAGAGCTTCTCCACCTTGTCCCTCCTCTTCTGCATGATGTGCCACATTTGAGTATCCATCTCCATACCCGTTCTCTAAACATGTTTAATTATTCAATACCTTTCCTCTTTTTCTCACACTCTCTCACATCTCTCACTCTTTCAATCGATCGGAGTCGTCGAATCTTTATTCTTCCACAACCTATACAACTACCGGCGCTCAGAACCTTGAATCTCACCAATGTCGGTTTCGTCGTGATGGACAGTGATGAGTGCGTTGAACCCTTTTCTTCGTGTTTGGTCTTGGACAGTTTGGTCCTTGAGTGGTGTTATCTGACAAACCCTTGGAAAGTCCTCAGCATATCAAATCCCAACCTTTCTCGTTGCACCATGAAAAGGTACTCCTTCAGGCTTCTACTTTCTACTCCAAATCTCACCTATCTCGCTATCGGAAAATCAATGTTCCCTTGTGAGGTCTCTTCCACGTGTGATCTTGCACTTCTTCAAGAAGCCGACATTGACATCACTTGTGATTCTCATGCAATCGTTCTAAGGTTGCTGAAAATGTTGTCCTATGTAAAGATATTGACACTCTCTGAGCCTGTCCTTAAAACAATACTACTTGTGAGTTACTTTTTCTGTGTTTTCTTCTTCCTTTGTTTGCATTATATTACGTGATTTTTTTTTTTTTGAAGATATTCATAATCATTTTAATTGCATTGCATAGTATCCATTGAGTTAATGTTATTGTGTAGGGGGTGCTAGAAGATGAAAGTTTTCAACATCCAAGTATTCAAACTCCACGAATTCTACCTCCGCGCTTTGTTAGATTGCAGACATTGAAGGGGGAAAACATTCAACAGACAGTAGTTTTGATGAAGTACTTACTTCAAAACTCTCAACTCACCGAAGTTGAGGTCATAAATTTTTGAAAGTTATATCCTATTTTATATATATATCCTCTGTTATACTCTTTTTATACTCTTAGGAGAAATGATGGGTTGAAACCTACATTTGACCACTTTTTTTACCACCTTAAAATTAACTTGTAATCCAAGACAAATTAACTTGTAACCTATGAAAGTGGTAAAAAAAGTGGTTAAATGTGGGTGTCAACCTATCATTTCTCATACTCTTAGGTAAATAAATACTTTTACAAATTTTAATTTTAATTCATTTTATATTTCCCTTCTTCTTCAACAAATTATTGATTGTGTTATAATGTGTTTGTCTTAGGTGTCTTCATATTTAGCTTCAATAAATGAACTTTATTTTGAAGAGATACGGTCTATTCTTCTGTTATGGCAAGTATTGCTTAGGTTAAACTCTTCAAGCGGAAATGATACATCAAAATATATATATATATATATATATATATATATATATATATATATATATATTTTGATAATTTTTCCACTCAAATATTTGCCTAATCTTTTCTATGGTTAGGAATGTTTGAAAGAAAAGGAACATTGAGGAAATTGAAGTCTTAGAAAACCGAGTTACGAGATAGAAGTAAAGGTAAGAACTGGATCAGTGACAACTAACTTCATTTTTTCTGCAATTTTGTTAGATTTCAATGAAATTGGAGTTCACACACTCGTGTAAATAGAAAAGCAAGATATAAATGAAAAGGACTGATAAAACATTTTATTTTTTGTTTTAAAGTTTTGATTGAAGTTAAAAGATGATATTATATAGGGTTTTGAAGTCAATGTTGTACTACAAATGACTTTATGCACTTGCCAATAGGTCACAACTAAATAACTCTTTTAAAACATGTTAAATGAAGGGTTTTTGGACTTATAGTTCACACACTTGAGATTGTAAAACCTGGTGGGTATAGTTGGATTCTTGTAAAAAACGAAATGAGAATAATGAAATTGTTAGATGTAAAGTATGGTTAGTTGCTTAAAGTTTTTTACAAAGATTTGGTAATGATTTCTAAGAGATATATTCACTAGTATTGGATGCAACAACGTTTAGATATTTAATTAGCCTAGTTGCACAAGAAGATTTGAATTTACATCTAATAGATGTTGTTACAGCCTAAGACTATTTGTATGGTTCTTTTCAGACTCATTGAAGGATTTAATTTATCCAACAAAGCAAATAATTCTAAAGAGGATTATTCAATAAATTTGAACAAGTCCCTTTATGAATTAAAGGGATAAGGATGTATGCGGACAACCGTCTTAATGAGTACTTGTTAAAGTAAGGGTATAAAAATGATCATATTTGTCCTTATATTTATATGAAAAGATCCAAATATGAATTTGTCATAGTTGTTGTTTATATAAATGACATAAACATCAATGGAACTCTTAATGAGCTCACAAAGGTGATTGATTCTTTAAAGAAAGAATTTGAGAGGAAGGATCTTAGAAGGACAAAGTTTTGTTTAGGATTACAAATTTAGTATTTAAACAAAGGTCTTTTTGTACATCAAGAAGCTCATATAATGAAAGTGCTTAAAAGGTTTTATATGGAAAGACTTTCAGGTAAGCGTATCCCGTTAAGAAGAACAACGGTACAAAAAAGGCAAAAATGTTATCTAAAAAAATTCAATCATACCTTAATACGACTACTTAGTTGCTTTATGTTAAGTTGCTTTTAGATTTTGTGAATCGCATTGAACGTCAACCAATTAGTCATGTTTGAGATCGATAATCAACATGACCGATCGGCACATACTGTACACATATCTCACGTTATGAACCCATTCACATTCAGTATTCGACGATGCTCAGACTTAGGTGTGCATATGTTTTCACTAATAAATTTAATGTGAATATATATTTGATAAAGACCCTTTTAGACCTCAAGAAAAAGAGGAAGAACTTCTCTAGTTATACTCGACCCGCTATAACATTTGTTGTAAATTTTTTAGCAAGATATAATTCTTCACTTACAAAAAGACATTGGACTAGAGTAAAACATATATTTCATTATCTTAAGGCCACTATGAATATGGGTTTATTTTACCCAAATGATTCAAAATCATATCTAATGAGTTATGCAAATGCAGGTTATTTATCAGTTCCTCATAATGGTCAATCATAAACAAAATATTTGTTCACATGTGGTGGCACAGTGATTTCATGGCGATCTATGAAACAATCCATAACAGCAACATCGTCAAATCATGCGAAAATTTTAGCATTACATGAGGCAAGTCGTGAATGTGTTTGGTTAAGGTATGTAATTCAACATGCACGATAAACTTGTAGTTTATCTTCGGAAAAAATGAAATAAGCAACTATATATGAAGACAATAATGCATGCATTGTACAATTGAAAGAAAAATATATTAAATATATTTAAGGAGACAGAACAAAACATATTTGTCCATTTTTTTTTTTCACTCATGATCTTCAAGGAAATGGTGATGTAGAGATCCAACAAATTTGTTCATGTGAAAATCTAACAGATTTATGTCTAAAGTCTTTGACAAGGAGAACTTTTGAACAATTGATTCACAAGATTAGAATATGTTATCTTAATGATGTAAGTTTACATAAGGGCGAGAGATGGAAGATGTAATGAACAATATTACATTGTAAAATATATTGAAATAAAGTTTTAATGAGGCACATCTTATCAATGGACATTAATTGAGAAGTATTATGAATTAATGGTTGTTCATTGATATAATTTGATACGATTAGTAATATGATTTATATGTTATATGATTGATTACTATAATTACTCATATGATATGCATGCTCGTATGAATAATCACTCTTTATGATGCTCAATATATGTATTAATTATTTAATTTATACCTTTTATGGATTACATTTTTTATCTATAAATATAACTCACTCTTCCTGTTAGTGATAACACAAAGTTGTTCATCTTTATCTTTTTCTCTCTATAATTAGCTTTATTCTATAACAACTTACTATTGATAATAAAATAAGCTAGAGAATGAAACTTTTATCAAAATCAATTTAAAGAGAAAATATAAAGAGAAAAAAACATAAAATTAAATATAAAAGAAATTTCAAATTTTAAGTATATGTTTTTTTTTAATTTCTCATCCAAATAACATATTTTCTCGGTTTTTTAAATTCTGTATATAAATACGTAAGAGTTGAACTATGAAAATGACTAACCCAAATACTATTTTGTTTTAATCGTTCTTAATGACGATAATTTTGTTAAAAACCATTTACATACTTAGAACTATGTTAGAAATTCACTTGACAAACTCAATTGTTTTGATAAATTTAGCCTTCAATATCTTCTGGATTTCTTCTTGAATTGTGGTGATGTTTTGATTCTTCAGGAATTCAACTTTCTCTTCCTTAAAAGCTTTTATTGTTGACTTGTTAAACATTACACAACATCCATGACATAGTTCAACATCTTCATCACTATCTTTCTTACGATTAAGATAATCACCCAAAATCTCTCTAGCATGAGTCAATTTTTGTTTCTTTCTCCGTGAAAGACTTTGATATCAAAATTCTAAAATTTCATTAGTAATTACCAAAAAAATATTCGTCAGAAATTATTAAAGAACAATTTCGTTAATAATTTAATTGATGTTGAAATATATGCGCATACTGACGAAATTATTCGTCTGTAATTTAAAAGGTTATGGCAATGCAATTTGTTCATATACCAGTACATAGCAAACCTACATATCATAATTCCAAAACATTTCCAAACACAAGACGAGCGTATAAAATAGTTATAAATTAATTATAACCATAAAATCTCAATAAAAAATATGACAAGAATATTTGAACGTATGAAATCATATTTGTCATAAAAAAATCAGCTTAATGTCTTTCACCATTGTTATTTTCGTTATAAATAGTGTTAAGAATATTTACAATAATTATTACTCATAATATCTTATAATCTTAAATTTGGGAGAATAAATCAATCTATAATTACCTAACTTATTCTTAGGAAATCATATCAAAATATACTTATAATTACAAAATATCCTATCATCTAAGTTGGGAAGAACAAATCAATCTATGATTACCTAGCTTACTAAGGAAATCAAATTAAAATATTTAAGGAGACAAATTAATTCTTGATTGACAATATTTCATACTGAAATAAAATCTGAGTTAAGAAAGCATGTTAAAAACAATATGTATAATTAAGAGAGGATTGTGCTTGATCTAGATTTTCACCCTCTTGGTCATTTTGTTGTTGAAGGTCTTGTTGTTATTGTTGTTGTTGAGAGTGTGCCTCTTGTTGAGGGATTTATGGATTTCATTGGTTGGTGTTTGACTATTATTGTTGAAGAAAAGATTGGATATCAAGATGGAGAAATTACATAACTAGGAATTGAAAAGGATTAAAACTGATGAGTCAATCGCCCATTTACCTCATCACTTGCTAAAAGTTGTTGTCTAAGTTGGGTAAGGTCCTTATATTTGGAAGAAGAAGTTGATAATTGTTGCTTAAAGCTATCATTTCCACATGTATAATTTGCATCAAGTTGTTTGGCCTCATAAAGCCTTTTTTTCCACTAATAGTCTCAATAAACATCGAGTCCTAATGGTCTCATCCTACGAAAGATCAAAAGCATTATTCTCTTTTAGTCCATTAGTACATGAAGAAATATCATATTTGACTTATGAAATTCTAGTCTCAAATTTGTTGTACACTACAAGAAAAACATGAAATATGGACTAAAATTTCGATCACTAAATGAGTAAAATCGGGCATTAATCAAAGTAGTGACCGATTTAGTGACCAACCCATATCGGTCACTATTTCCTTGGTCAATAATGCATAATGACTAATTTAATGACCAATATCAATGAATAAATCAGTGACCGATTTAGTGATTGGTGGTGATAAAGGCAACACCTGAGTTTACATGTCTATTGGCACTCTTTGTAATCATTTGGGAAGGGATAGTTGTTGATACAACTTAGATAAATTAGGTTAGGTTTTTAATCAATAAAATAATGGAAAAGTTGAATATGTTAAATTTTTTCTATTAAAAAATAAACAAGTAGAATGGATTCGAAAATAATGTCTGATTTAATCCATGATTTTTTTGACAAAAATCCAGTCACAAAATTGATTACTAATTCAAAAAATAATTTTGGTCATTAATTTAGTCACTTATAATGACTGCCATATTCTGTCACTAAATTTAGTCACTATTTATCATATTTCTAATAGTGCTAATAGTAAAAATTGAAGAATTATTATCACATGGTATATATAAGTCTTGAGGTAAATAATATTAACACAAAAATTTGCTTACATGTGTATTCCATACATGCTCTCTAATAATCCATTCAACATTTTCACTACAATTCTAGTATTTCCTAACATCTAAGATGGTTTATGAGATGCTTTAGCGTTGACGTTTTTCTTAATTTCATTTTAATGCTCTAATCCCAACTAAAGCTCCATATGTAACAATTAGTCAATTAGATCTTGGATATGAGATGTGCCTATAAAAGTTCCTATAAAACTTTCACCATATTATTATTCACAATGGGTCTACTTTAAATAAAACCTAAGTAGTAAACGTTTAATTAATTTTTCACATATAAGCATATTCTTGTATACATGTATTGAATAATAAGTTCAATCATGTTACCTTAAAACGTTGCTGGTAGGGCTTCTGATAAGATGGAGGTATTGCTACCATGTCGTCCAAGGCTTAAAATTGTTGCTTAATACATGTATTGTGTAAGGTCTAATACATCTCAGCCAAATTGGATTTGACACATCTCACCCAAGATTGGCCCTAATACATCTTGACTATAATAATTTGGTGAGTCTAGTCTTGTTTTCTTGGTGTAAGGCCATATATTTCAACCAAGATGAATCTGATACATCTTTGTAATGATAACTTTGTGTGTTTAGGGTTGAATACATACTGGTCATATATTGACTATCTTGATACAAGAGACCAAGGGTATGAAACGAGAAGTATCATACCGGAGAAACCTATACATCCTGGATAGGGACTTGCTAGCTTCGTCAAGACAATATTGAACATGTTTAGATGTTAATCTTCATATTATCATTATAATTATCATATACTTCTTTATCCTGACTTGAAAGTATTAGCAGGTATTCCTCCCTGTTCCTCTCATAAAAGATGTGTGTTGAGAACACTCTTGACATAACATCAGAAAAAATAAAAACTTTCAAGAACAATTCAGCTTCATACACAAACAAGATAGTCTATGAAGCAACTTTGAAAGGAACAAACTTAGATAAAATAAAAAAATCACAAAAATATCATAAATAAAGCAACTTATATAATATAAATAATTATTTAAATTGAATTAAAATATTACCCTCGATTATAAAATTCAAAATTCAATTCTCAATTCGTCCATTCTTAAGTCAATTACTGCTTTAAGTATTTACATCTATACTTACTTTAAAATCCTATGTACATAATAATTAACAAGTTCTGTCATATTTTAGAAACTTCATTGAATTCACACTTAACAAATTGATTAAATTAATCAAAACTTCATACCTTACAAACTAATTAAATTAATCAAAACTTTTGCATTATTTATTATCACAAAAACTTCAAATGTCTTATAAACTAACATTTAGATCTACATTTATGTCTAATTTTAAATAATTATATTATGTTAACTAAGGATAGATTTGTTCATATATTTGTTCATACCTGTTAATGTATTTGTTCATCCTAAAATCATCTTAAATTTTCCATTCATATATTTGTTCATACCTGTTCATGCTTATTCATAATTAGTAAACTAAAGATATTCAATGTGTCAGTTTTATATTAAGATAACAATTACTAGACTGGAATGTTATAACAATAAATGTTTTTATATATGATAATTGTTCAAATGTATTGACTTATCAAAAAGAATATCCTAATAATGATTGTGGTCAACTTAGAACTTAAAATATCTTTCATTTACCAACTTTATAAAAAATATTCATAAAATATCACAAACGAAAATTCAGTCAAACCTACTTCATCCAAATAGTTAATTTTTGTAATCTTAATCAATTTCTTTATTTAAATATCAGTTCCGTACTTTTCATCATTTTTTATTGACAATTACACCATAACCAATACCTTATCTGGTTTCATTGTACTACTGCTCACTGTAGTGCATATATTGATGTATATGTTTGAAAGATTAATATTTATAAATTTAGTAAATACTAATTGTCTATGACTTCATTATATTCTTATTCTCTTAATATATACTTTTGTTATAATATTTTAATTATTTCTGTTTTCATTTTTACATTTAATTAGTGGCGCTCTTATAAGATCGTTCTTTCTTTATCTTAATTTTATTTACTTATTTGATGGATAGACAAAAATTATTGACAGAAACTAATTAATATATATATATATAATTTGATAACTAAATTAATTAAATTTGTTATAAAAAAGTTATGAAAGATGTAACTTAAATAAAGTATTGTATTAATAGAAAACAAAAACAAAAATAAAAAACTATTACATAGATTAAGAATAAAAAACAATAAAAAAAATTGCCTATATAAGAGCGAGCGGAAGATGTGTCACCAAAACAAACGATGTAATGATCCTTCACTTCACTCGGTGTGCGGCGCTTCAGTTTCAAATTGGTTTGGTTTCATCGGTTTCAACGATTCATGGATTCAAACCCTAACCAAACATTCTATAAAGAAATTTGAAGCTGCCACTTTGTAACTGTGACATCTCCGAAGTATAAGGTATTACTTCTGCGTCCCCTTTTTCGTTTTACTAATTATTTTAGAAATGACAGAAAAAAGATTTTTTCTAATAATGATAACTTCTAATAGGGTTTTTTTTTTTTCATACTTTAGAAAGAAAAGAAAAAAACACCATGGGAGGTCTAAGGTTTATCCTCAGATGCTAAAATTCTTTAGAAAGAGAGATAGGGAGAGTAAGTTGTTTCTTATTTTTGTTCAAAATGGAATTATTGATTGAATAACTCTAATCCTTTTCAAGAACCTGTTAGAAGGATTTTTTAGAGTATTTATTAATTGGAAAAAGTTCTATATTTTTTATTTCTTTTGCATGCAATGAGACAAGAAACTCTGAAAAACACTTAGGCCTTGTGTGGATACACTGTTAGAAGAGCTTTTGAGTGTTCATCTACTAATGCTGTATTTCCAGTCCTTACGATCTATAAAACAGTTTTCAGTTTTGTCTTGTATCCAAAGACGCTTGTATAACTTGCATGCAATCAGATCCTTTGTGACCAAAGTGAATAACTTGCATGCAATCAGACAATCAGACCCTTTGTGACTAAAGTGACAATAAGTAATTAAGTTTAAGACTAAATGACAACATGAGGATTTAGTTTGAATTTTCTGATTTTCATATACTAATGTGGTATTGTTTTACACCTTTATGAATAAAAATGGTTGTTTGCCCTGTAAAAATGAAAAATATGTTAGAAAGGTTATTAATTTCCTGCAATTTAAAGCATATATGAGATTGAGAAGTATTTTTTCTAACATTTTTATGGTCAGGTATCAACAGTAGGAGAAGGAAAAGTAGGGAAGTTGATTATGAAGACAAGGAAGAAGAGAAAGAGGCAGAGTAGAAGAGATAGAGAAGGGAAGAGGGACAGGCTGAGTGAATTGCCTGACTGTGTTCTGATCCACATTATGGAGTTTATGGACACAAAGCATGCTGTTCAAACCTGTGTCTTGTCTAAAAGATGGAAGGATCTCTGGAAACATCTCACTACTCTTGCATTTAACACATTCTTCTTTAATAATGTTGTCAATTTCAAGAAATTTGTGTCTCACGTTCTATCTAAACGTGATGATTCTATTTCCCTGCTTAATCTTGAATTCACTCGTCGCGGTTATGCTCAGCCCCAGCTCCTGAATAGGCTCATGAAATATGCCGTGCAGCACAATGTTCAACAATTGACAATCTTTATAAATTTGAATTCTAAACCCAGTTTTGAGTTTCGCCCTCACATCTTTTCCTGTCAGTCCTTGACATTTCTTAAGCTTTCTGTTAGTAGTTATGACCCTTTTATGATATTACTTCCAGAGTCTCTGGACATGCCAGCAATAAGAAGCATGCAGCTTGAGTCTGTCACTTTTACTGCAATTGTCAATGACTATGCTGAGCCATTTTCTAATTGTCGCATGTTGAATAGTTTGATACTTGAAGGTTGTTCGTTGCATAATGGTCTAAAATTCCTTCGTATATCCAATTCTAACCTTTCCAATCTGATCCTAGATGGCAGCTTTGAAGCAGGATTTTTCAGAATTGATGTTTGTACTCCAAACCTTAGTTCTCTCACTTTATCGGGTCATACTGATCATCCACTTTTGTCCATACCCAATCTTTCGTCCCTTGAGGAATTAACCATCGAGTCACGTGGAAATTCATGGTATCACAAGACACAGTTACTCATCCTATGCTGGCTGCAAGGGATAACTGATTTAAAGATGATGACAGTGTCTCTGAGTGCTCTTGAGTTAATAGTACAAGTGAGTTACTATGCTTTTACTCTTTACCTCTTTTATTTTTTTCATAAGACATATAATATTCTTGTGTTCTTGTGCCATTTTTTTCCTATTACTCAGTCTTTCAATTAAGAATGTTGATCAAAGTATGTCTTCAATTCCAATTTTCTCTATCTCTGTAGGATCTATCAAAACCTCGTGCAGCGGGCATTCGACCTCCTTCTTTTGTTGAATTGAAGACATTGACTGTGAAGAAGCTACCATATGAAGAAGTATCTGATGATATATTAAAGATATCATTGCCATACTTACTTAAGAACTCTCCAGCGGTCAAAATTGAGTTTGACTTCACAGATTGATGAAAGACATATACATGCTTAACTCTTGGGGTATAAAATTTTTCAAATTATTCAGTTTTACTTTGTTCATGTTTCTGTTTTTCCATGATATGGTGATGCACTTATGTAGCAAGTTATGGATTGTGTTTGTACGTGCCTCGTCTATATTGTGTGTCATCAATTCTTTTTTTTTCTTTTCAATTTAGCAAATGAAAATTACAAAATTTAATAAGCTACCACTATACCACTATGAGGAGTTATTAAGTGGTTGTAATCAGTCCGATATGTTCTGTTTTAAACCTAACTTCTTTGAAGTTCAGGGACAAAAGATATACAACCATCTCTTTTGATTAATTTATGTATCTCTAACTGTAAAATGTGGTTTTGTGTTGTAAAATGTGTCATACATTACATCTTGCTTTTTGGGGTTAAGCTCTGTTAAATGAGTCATTGTTCATTTTCTAAACCTGAGATACTTTTTCTGACTGCAAACAAAATGTTTGAGGTACAAGCCTCCCTTTGTTTGTTCTTTTAAAAGGAAAGCCTAAAGATTCTCTAACCATTTCAAACTAACATTAGGCACCTGATTGATGAAATGCTTCCACCTTGTCCAGCAAAGGAGTCTGTCTTTTGCAAATTAATAATTTTGTTCTTTCAAGTATCTTCTGTGTTCTTTGGGTCCCTGTTTATCTGTTTCTTTCTCTTTCAACCGATTCTTTGTATCTCTAATTTTCTTTAATCTTCATTTCCTTTTCAGTTGTCTTTATTTGTCTACTTTTATCCAAGTCTCTGTTCTTTTCTATTGATTCTTTAATTTGTTCTCTCTGAACTGTGAGGCTTCTTAGTATAAGTTTGTGGATTGTGTACTTTTGGTGAACTTTATTTTTTACCACATGTTTGTATTTCATAGTTTGTTATCGATGTTGTTTTTTAATTATATTCTGCAGTTTTCAAGTATACTTTTTGTTTGTAGAATGCTTTTTTACTATATCCACCATGCTTCTATTATAGACTGCAATGGCATCTGCCGTGTATTCATGGCAGACTTTTGACTAGTCACTGCAAGAAACTGGAATGGGTGCTTAAAAGTTGTAATTGATCTAATTTCATTTGTTTTATGAACTTCGAATTTTTAAATTTAAGTGACATACATTATACATTTTTAGTTGCAATACTTTCTCAGACCTAATTTCATTAAGCATGTGTACGGTTTTGCACCATACTAACTGACTTAATTGCATTAAGCATATGAAGTAGTACCTCTGCATTGCTAGAAAATATTCAGTGTTCTCAGACTTCAAAGCCCAATTCGATTTTCTATTCCTTATCCCCTGTTAATCCAATATAGTTTATATGCTATGTCTTCCAGAAAATTACATGTTTTTTTGGAACTGTCATGTATAATCTGTGCAAGGTAATAATTCTGTTGATTTAACTTTTTATGATTCTTTTGATAAGATAATGCTTAAAGAGATCTAGTTAGCTGATTAACTTAACATATGTCTGGAACTTCTTGTGTTTTAGTCAGTTTCGCTTGCTGTATTATATTCAATAAAAGTAAGCACTCTTAATTTTTGCAAATTATGTTGAAACTTGAGCTTGTATTGGCATAAAATTGTTTTAGTCTAGTTTTTGCTTGCATGGTTGGTGTAGTTATTTGGCATTACAAGTTCGATTTGAAGCCTAAGAAGATTTACCACTTATGGCATGTCATTTTTTTAATTGGACCTATTGAAATGCTTGAAAATTTATTGCTATAGGTTTACTCCCTAATCTAAATTGGTTTTGACTAATTTTTACTCATTCTTGTTTAGGTTGTTGATCTATGCACTCAAAGAATCCCATGCGGCTCAATATGGTGACAGTTTGTTGCTTTCTTGAAGACAGGGCCTAAGGAATGGTTAGGTTCTCAATGTCTTTTACTACATTTTAGACCTAAAGCAAGGAAATTTCATAGCAATGATGGTAGCTGGAAGCTTAGAACTTTTGAGAATTCATCTCTACTGTAGGTTTTCTTTTTCAAATTTTATTTTCCGTTCGTAGCAATGGCTAATTTGAGACTCCAAAACAGGCCTCGAAGTTGAGTTTTGACAATTGAACATAAACCCAAGTATGTGAAGAATCTGCTCTTCAGACTATTAGAATCGTTTGGGTATTCTCTGTTTTTAGATGAAATTTATAAAAAATCATGGAATTTTGTAGTTTTAATTAGAGATGTTAAAATTGATTATATGCGAGTTTAACACGAGTTTGAGCCGGGTTAGCTTAAAAAAAATAATTATTTTAAATGTTGAATAAATCAAACATAGTTTATGTGTTAAATGAGGTCAAACTGAATTAAATGTGAGTTGATATGCAATTCACCAAAATCTATATTAGTTTTTTATCATCTTTTATAATTTTTTTATCATAGTTATTTCGTATATTATTTCATACATTTTAACTAGTCTATATTAAATTGAGATGGATTATAAAATTTTTAGCTTTAACAAAACATGAATTGATTATTTTTAACTTGATGTTTGACATCTTTAGGAATAGTCTCATTTATAATTTTGTAGCTTTTTATTCAATACAAAATGGTGTCTTAACCGTCTTTTAAATCTAATATTGGAAATTAATGGGAATGGATTGTGCTTATATGGAAATTAAAGTGAAGCATTTTCTGTTTTTGTATCGGCCTATTATTATTGGGGATTATTATTGGGGATAATGATATTTTAATTCATTTTTTTTATCTATTTTTAACTTATCACTTTAATCACTATTAGATTATTACATCACTTGAAAGAATCAAAATAAATGATTTAATGATGATTGAAGGAGTAAATTAAAAGTGGATAAAAAAAGTAGATTAAACTATCTTTATCCTATTATTGGAAGCCTCTTTTTTGTTGAAGTGAGGTTGGAATGCTTTCAAAACAACTCAGTAATTTTACTATTTGTGGGCTCTGAATTCCACTAAAAACCTGTGCAGAAATAAACTGCTCATCATTCTAAACTATTTTTCGTTTTAAAGGCAAACTTTACGTGGGTCCAACACAACTTGAAATAATTTTGAGTGACTCTGTTATCATATTGTCAAGTATACTAGATATTCTCAAGTATACCATATAAATAATAAAGCGAAAAATTTAGATATTGTTTTCTTAACAAATTTGTATTGGCTTTGACAATTTGTAATTCATAATTTAATTAGACAACAAAGTTCATAAAATATATAAAAATAAAAAGTAAAAATTGTACATTCACTTTTTTTTCATGTATTTACATATATTTCAATTCTAATTTCATGTTAAAATCAACTCACAGTTATACTCAAATTCTATTCTTAGATGTTTTGGACTTATGATAACTCATCAAATTTCAATTCTTTGGATCATTAACAAGTAAAATCATGTATTAAGTTTAAGAGTCTTAAAGATTACTAATGAAAAAAATTATATTCTCATATAAAAGTTTCATTAGGTATTTAATTCAATTGTAGGTTCAAGAGATATTTTTCAACTGCTCAAGAACCACAATTAAGTCAGGGGTGTTCAAACCATAAGAAGCATTAAGCATAGAAGTTAAATACTAATATTGAAATGGAAAACATATATATTAACATCACAAAATAAACAAAGAATCACTTTATTACATCTAATCAACAAATAGGATTAGCTCTCCGTGATAAAGAATCTAAAGATTACAATTTTGAAAAATAGGAAAGAAATTGAAACCATAGATCAAAATCAAGGCTTCACAAGGTTTTTGGTAGCTGCTTTACGCTATAATGACACCTCTCTTTCGCATCTCCATTTCCAATTTCATGATTCATCTCCTCCTCAATCAAAAAGGACAAAATTCTCTGGATGAAAATGAAAACCCAAGGAGGAGAAGGGAAGGCTTTCCAGCAACACAAACAGTCTTAGGAAACTTCTCTCCAACACCATAAGCAATTCCTAATCGTGAAAACATGGAAGATAATAAAACCCTCATGAAAATATATTTAAATACCCAATTTCGCAACCACACTCACAGGACGACTTGACCTTGCTTGCTGGTTGACTTAGACTTGCTCGTTGGACGAATTAGACAAACATACTAGACATAAGATGATTATCAACACAATATTTCACAAATAAAAATTAAATACTTATCTTTCCAAAATTATTTAATAAATTTTATTTATTTATTTAAATACTAATAAAAAATAAAATTAAACTTAATAAAAATAATAATAATGACAATTATTGATCAACCATTCAAAAGTAAACTAATCTTAAAAAGAATGTGAATGCTTCAATTTAATTTCTATATATTCCCGAGTAAATAAAATTGTTGGAAAGCCACCTAATAAAAGTAGAATGTGAGATTTCTCTCTATTATATTATTATATTACTAAGATGTAATATTGATCGCATATTATTATATTATGTTAATTATCTCTGTCATATCACATTTCGATTATGAAATGACTTTTGAAGTAATCATATAAAAAAGTCAATAAACAAGTTAATAACGAAATGGTACCATTACTAGTGAAACTAAGATCAGAGAAGCAGAGGTTCTCAAAATCCATGTTCTGCTTCTGGTTTTCCATATGTCCCTTTCAGATGGTTTTTGCGTGTTCTCCATGAAACCATGATCACGACTTCTCAAATAATTTCTGACCCTAACAGGCAAAAAGACACCAAATCACCGTTCCTAGTTTCCATTCTCTCTCTTACACCATTCACTGTAATAAGTAAACATAAATAATTCTCATAAAACACAATACAAATCAACACAACTGTTGCGGCACACTCTCCTACAATTACCTCGCAACTTATGACAAACTTTTCATCCACGTTCCCCTTTTTAAGAATAGTAAATGAGACCATAGAGTGTCCAAGTAATTTTTTCCTTTTTTTTTTCTTGTCATTATTTTTATCACTCATAATTCTCTTGGTTATACACTGTGTTTCTAATTTGTCCGACTCCTTTACATATAAATTTATGGATGTAACAAAATAAGTTACATAATTTAATTGGTTTAAGTTGAATAATTATAGTGTAATTAAAGATTGTCCTGTTTTAGTTTTGTGTTAATAATTTTAGAGGAAAGTAAGGTGAATATGTAGATAATTTTTCTACTTTTTTATGGTACAAATTTTTAGTTATGTTGAGTTTATGGATTTTTTATATTTTTAGTCAGAAAAAGAACTTTCAAAGATTTTTTTTGGAAAATAATTCCTTTTTAATTTGTCATAATTTTATGAATCAATGAGTATTACTTTGAGTCTTAGAGAGAAATAAAGTTAATATTTGCATTTTTGTATGCATACACCCTAAAAGTTTTTCATGTTTTTTGTGAAAAAAATTATTATGCTGATAATTTAGTAAATAATGTACATTATTAAAAAAACTCATATTTTTTATCAATTTTGTTTTAAATTTTTTTTATAGAAAATACTTATAAATTTTGTTATGAAAAATTATTTGTAGGAAATTGATGCCAATTCTTTTGCAAGATAGTTTGTATAAACACTTTTCACAACAAATTTTGTAGGAAATACTTACCAATTTTATAATTTTGTAAAAAATAATTACCCACAAAGGAATTACCTGTCAATTAAGATTCTTAGAAGAAATAACAAGAAAAAGTTTTTTCTTGCAAAATTTTTAACAAATTTGCAAAAAAAAATCTCATGCAATAATATGAAAATTTTTAATAGTGCTACCTCTATGTTAATTTTATCATATTTTATAATGTTCTACCTCAATTTATTTATTTATATTTTTCTCATGAAAGGTTAACTACCGTAAATAAAATCGAAATACATTTGAATTTTCAAGAAATAATCACAAGTCATAGTGCATTAATAATTCCATAAATGATATGTGACTCAACTTTTAGAACTTTAGATATACAAATAGACTTAAACAATGGATGTTAAATAAAGAAGCAACAAAATGTCTTTTACGATATTCATATTAAATATGCTTTACCGTATACTAACACTTAATTTAATCAAAGATTTTGATCACTAAGATTATTGCATAATCATAAATTGAGAAAAGTTCATTACACTGATATCAACATAGCTACATATCTATTTTAAGGACAAAAATTTTCTTATCTCATATTTCTACCACCTAATATCTTAATCTATACCATTTAGACAATCAATAGGTTGGAAATATATCCCTCCTTAATTAAGGGTGCAATTCCTATGCATTGAAACTAATGAATATTCCTATAAATTAAAACTAATAAATGGTTTATTCCAAGTTTGGAATTATTTTTTTTTTTTTACTCTTAGAAGATATGCACATTCATCTTTGAAAAGTTAAAGGACATTTAATATCCATTATCACTCTTCATCTAAAAACCTCAAACATTCACTATAAATAGAGGTATTGAGAGAGTGGAAACATACATGAGTAGTTGAGTTATCTATTTACTAAATTAAAAAGTAGTAGTGAGTTGATTATCATTTCAAAGAGACAAGAGAGTTTTTATAATAATTTCTTGGGGAGATAGATATAAGTCATAAGAACACTAGCGAAACTTGAACAAAAATTTAAAGAGACCCAAATTGTATTTGTTATATATAAGTTGTTTTTCTAATTTTTTTTTTTCATTTTTTACATCATTTTCTCTATTCAAAATAAGCACTCATGACAATAGAATCTAAACAATATGACAATAATATATATATATATATATATATATATATATATATAAAAGAGTAACACAAAGTTTATCAATTATAATATATTAAAAAAAAATTACATTTAGTCAGAGTGTTCCTCTACGTTCTTTCAATGACTTGAAATTTTCAATAATTGAATCAGAACTGAAGGTAGTTCTTCCAATGACTTAAAATCTTCAATAATTGACTTGAAATTTTCAATAATTGAATCAGAACTGAAGGTAGTTCTTCCAATGACTTAAAATCTTCAATAATTGAATCAGAACTGAAGGTAGTTCTTCCAATGACTTAAAATCTTCAATAATTGAATTAGAATTGAATGTAGTTGCAATATCCATTTCCATGAAAATCAACTCAATTACCTGTAACAATATAAACATCTGAGTCAAGCCATCCACTTGGATTTTTACTAAAAATATAGCACAGTAAGCAATATACAACATCTTTTAATAGCGAATACTCTAACCATGAAGGAAATAAGCTAAACCATGTATACTGAAATCTTCTTAGATCTTTACCAGACAATAGATAATTTTCTAGATGCATTTGATATGGACCCCATTTTAGATAAGTCTTTCATACCTCATCAATTTGATTTGGTAGGTATTGCCAAATTTGAATACGCTTCCCCGGATCACCGGATCACGTTCTAAAGCATTTTCACATTCATTATATGTAATTTAGGAACCTTACAGAGATGTTTTTCATTTTCTTCAATTGTTGGATTCTCATGAAGTTTTACAATTTTAGATGACGTAGATGCATTTTTTTCATCTTCATCACAAGCCTTCCTCTTGAAAAAAGAATAAATTTTTTTACTCTTTACCATAATTTTTCTAATATAAATTTGTCACCTCTCACCTATTTACAGAAAGATAAAATTATGAATACCCAAAATTAAATCTTAAAAACAAGACTCAATATTTTAATAAAACTAATAACTTCTAAATGATTAGCTTCCCTTACCTTAGAGTAGATTCCTAATCTTGCTCTTCCCTTACACAACTTCAAAGCCTAAAATAGTTCTATATACACAAAGAAGAGTTTGATCAACAATTAGAACATGATTTTATTATCTCTAACATATATATATATATATATATATATATATATATATATATATATATATGCCTAGAGCGTAGAAAAGCTACATACAAGAGGAAAACATATTGCTTCGGAAAAAAATGGTAAAAAATGAACTTACTTAAAAGAATAAATTGTTCGGTCCAAAATGTTCCTTAACTCCTCAATTTTGTCGTAGTGCAATTTGATTTTGGAAATAATAAGAAATTGATTGTGAAAATTGAGATGGAAATAAGAAGACAGAAAGAGATAGAGGTACAAAAGAGAGATAAACCAAATAAAGAAGTATAAGAAATTATAATAGAGAGGAAAAACATAATTTTTAAACTTTTAAAAAGTTTTTTCAAATTAAATAAAAAAAAAGTAATAATGTATAAATATTTTGTAAACTATATAAAAAATAAAATAAAATAAATCGTTGGGAGTCGTGGCTCCCTATCACACTTATCTTCCGCCAATGCGCAAGAAGAGAAATTGTGATGCAACTTGGAACCCACCAGAGTGTAGTAACCAACAGTCTGCTACATATGTGGATTATTTGCCTTTGCATCTGCACATTAACATGAATCATGAATCAATCCTGCATAAACATAAACATAAGGTAAAGGTACATTCATTCAGCCAAAACCCAAAAAATCGAAACAAAATCCAAAATCAAGGGCAAAAACAATAATACGACAAACATAGAGCAATCCAAAATCATACATTCAACAAAAACCCAAAATCAAAATAGAACCTATGAAGCTTCGCTACAAAGTTAAACACTATATAAAACTAAAGACTCATAATACCATTATTTTAAAGTTTTGGAGTAAAAGTAGTGTCAAATATCTTTATATGTGTAATATTAATGTCACATATATATATATATAGAACCACAATCTCTCAATAACTATAATTCATATATAACCATATATGAAAGAATATATAACCCATCAATGATATTAGAGCCCATGGTTCGGAGTGACCGACCGTATAACCATAACCATAACCATAACAAAAAGGATCACCGAAGTGTCTGACCGCATAATCATAACTAAAACAAGGTCACCATACACCTGAAAGAAAATATACCATATGAAAATGAGAAAAGAAGAGACTCACCCTTGAGGAGAAATTGTTGAGAATAATCCAAGTGTAAGTCAAAAAGTTCCACATTTAAAATAGACAAAATTAAATACTATATAAGAATAAAGACCAATAACTCCATTATCTTAAGATTTTAAAATAAAAATAAAGTCAAATGTCATATATATATATATATATATATATATATATATATATATATATATATATATATATATATATATTTATACAATTCT
>Ga0214545_1000584_pt1 | contig 59675 bp, 31 predicted proteins | sample CNSS4metaG_FD_160064 | JGI IMG/M metagenome (GOLD analysis project Ga0214545, IMG submission 160064) | Root nodule microbial communities from cowpea collected in UCLA plant growth center, Los Angeles, California, USA - CNSS4 | ecosystem: Host-associated > Plants > Roots > Nodule | place: USA... | reverse complement strand
ATGGGGATTGGTCAAAAGTTGTATACCCGTTGGGTTTGGGGATGGGGATGGGGATGAATTTTTATTATGGGGATGGGGATGGGATCATGATACCCGTACCCGCCCCGCCCCGTTGCCATCCCTAATTAAGTATCAAAATAGAACAAACTTCAAGACAAAAACAATTTTGAATTTTACTTTTTAATTTAAAGAATAGAAATATTTTAACCCTTATAATTATATTATTTCACTTATTTAATATTACTCTTTATTTAATATTACTTATTTAAAAAAATATTTATTTTTTTTTATAACTATTTTACTTCTTAACCCTCAAATGTTTGTCTGTCAAACAATTTTTTCCCTTAACATAACCCCAGTTCGTACATCTCACCATACATTATTATTTTTTTTTGTAGACAAACTTATCAACGGTTAAGATCTCATCCGGTGTTGAATATCAAATTAAAAAAAACAGCCAAGTAGAGCAGACAAATCAAAAGATAAGCAATGTTGTCGTGTTGGTGTGGAATTCTGTTTTTTCCACCCTAAGCGACATCATCAAAGTATAGACTCTAACTATGTGGTGTCAAAAATATTTCCAACCACTCTGATAATACCTGCCAATAAAAAACTATAACATACAGTTGCACCTTCGATAATGGCAATAAAAGAAAAATTACCACCAACGATATATTAACAGTATAAATAGGTGTGTTTGTAGTTATCCAGCAAGATCAGAGACGAAGAAAATGGCAGAAGAGAAGAGTGTGGAGATTCCTAGAGTCAAACTAGGAACTCAAGGTCTCGAGGTAGTATCATATTCATATATATCATATTATAATTATAATTACTCTGTGATCAAGTCACACATAAGGAAAAACTATAACTAATTGTTGAACAACATCAACGATTTTTTCCAATACTGAATCTTCTGTTATCTGTCAAAAGGTATCAAAGTTAGGGTTGGGATGTATGAACATCAGTGGAGCCTATACTGATCCTGTTTCTGATGATGAAGGCATATCTCTTATTAACTATGCATTCGCTCACGGAATCACTTTCTTTGACACTGCTGATATATATGGGGCCAACGCTAACGAAGTTTTGATCGGAAAAGTAACCATTTTTCTCTCACCCTTTTTCTTACACTTCAATTTAGTAAGATCACTCTCCGAGTGTTTCATTGTTTGATTGTATTGATCAGGCTTTGAAGCAGTTACCCAGAGAAAAAGTTCAGCTAGCGACAAAATTTGGCATTGCAGGAAGGAGTTTTCCTAATGTACAAGTCAAAGGTACACCAGAGTACGTGCGATCGGCTTGTGAAGCTAGCTTGAAACGTCTTGATGTTGAGTACATCGATCTCTATTATCAGCACAGAGTCGACCAAACAGTACCTATAGAAGAAACAGTTCAGATTCCTTCTTCTGTTACACCTTTTTTATGTCTTAAAACTTGTTATATACCTCGCACTACATGTTTTGTCTCATCTCAAAAGACAAAAGTTACATAGGTTTGTTTGTTTGTAGGTAGGTGAGCTTAAAAAGCTGGTGGAAGAGGGAAAAGTGAGGTATATAGGGTTATCTGAAGCTAGTCCTGATACTATAAGAAGAGCACATGCTGTTCATCCCATCACAGCTTTGCAAATAGAGTGGTCCCTTTGGACCCGTGATATTGAGGAAGAGATAGTTCCTCTCTGTAGGTTAGTTCAAGTTCTTCTCCAAGATCATTGGAATGGAATGTATAATTCATATCTGTTTCTTAACTAAAAATTTTGATCCTCTATTTAAAAAAAGTTGGTCTGCTATGTTCATATTTCTGATACAGGGAACTTGGCATTGGAATTGTACCATACAGCCCTCTGGGGCGAGGCTTTTTTGGTGGAAAAGGAGTTCTGGAAAACATGCCTGTAAATAGCGCCCTGGTACAATATTTTATCATATTGCAGATCTTTTTTATGTGAAAAGTAGAAGATAGTAATAATGAATCCTTCAACTTGAACCTATAGTATGTGTTATTCAAATTGAAAATACTTGCGTGAATGAAGAAAAGTGATGATGGATGGTACCATTACCATACATGTTTCTTTACCTCATCAAAGCTAGTGAAAAGGTTGGACTGCATAATGAAAAGAAAAAAAATGCAGAGTTCTGATGGCTAGTAATTTCATTTGGCAGACTACATATCATCCTCGGTTCAAATCAGAGAACATGGGAAAGAACAAGTTAATATACGACAGAATAGAAAACCTTGCTAAGAAACACCACTGCACTCCTCCACAGTTGGCCTTAGCTTGGGTACTCCACCAAGGCAACGATGTTGTCCCAATTCCTGGTGAGTGACAAAACATGTTTACCTTTTCAAAATGACAAAACATCTTAAACACCAACTACTCCAAATTAGTATCTCAGTGTATAAGGATTCAGGATTCTGGTTTTGTTTCATTCAATCTGAACAACCTATTATGATAACATATTTCCGTAACCAAGGACAGTTTATCTGTTTAACTGTTCCCATAAGCTATATCAGTTAGTTACTCACCATGAATGTACAACTTTGACTTAACTTTTACAGGAACAACCAAGATTAAGAACCTTGATCAGAACATCGGTGCATTATCACTGAAATTGACAGAAAGTGACTTGAGAGAAATTTCTGAGGCTGTTCCCATAGATGATGTAGCAGGGTCTCGATACTTCTTTGAATATGATAAAGATTCTTGGAAATTTGCAGACACACCTCCAATAAATCAGAGGATCTCAACTTAAAAGCACTCTAAATCCTTTTCAGTTTTGCAATTCAGATGAGATGCAAAAACTAGTACTATTATAAGCTTCAAATGCATTATGCAGATGTAGTATAGTATATAAGGATATGATATGTTGTGAGTTTTATTTTTTTGTGCCAGCAATATGCATAAAAATAGCCTAACTCAACTATGGCACTTTGATGGTTGGGTGATTAAAGGTTTTATCTTGAGCTGATGATGAATAAAACAAAAGTTCTGATTGTTATTATATAGATACAGTTAAATGTGAGGATTTAACTCATGTTTTAGGGAACCAAATGTCTTAAGATGGTTTCTTATTTGATATAATCAAATTATAGTATCATCTTATTTAATATAATAAAATTATATTTTTAACCATGTGTATCTAAAAGTTAACTTCAGCTGGAAACTGTGTTGGAGTTGTGTTCTATACTGAAATAAAGTATTTACATTGTTAATTATTTCTGTAATAAAATAAATAAATAAGGTGTTATATTTAAGCAAAGGTTAAATATGTTTTTTATTCCTTCACTTTCAGTTAATTTTGAAAATAATCCATTTTGAGATTTTAGACCAATCTAGTCCTTCATCTTTCGAGATACGTGAATTTAGACCTTTTACTCCAATTTTGTGATGTTTATTTGATATTGGTACGCATTTCAAGATTGTATTTGATTTGTTTATAATGTTTAATACATTTGTGCTTTAATGTTAAGTCAAATATTATTATGAAATGCGCTTGAAATGTCAAATAAACTTAAAAAATTTATATTTAAAAAATGAAAAAAATCATAGGCTGACACGTAACATGTCGTTAACGATGTTAATATTTTTTGTTAAATAAACCTGATTGAAACACTATTTCAAAAATTAAGGACAAAATTGAAATTTTTTAAAAAACAATTACCAAACTAAAATTTTCAAACGAATTCGACTAATTAAGTTTTTTTTTTAATTGTGTGAGTTATCATCTGGGCACCTGCAACTCCTTGTAAAATAATTAAGAAACGAGTTGGAAATCTCAGTTGGTCAATTCTATTTCTAATAGGTTTGTCCAGTACTGTACTGCAACATATGTGAACTTATTATTGTATAGTATTGCTTTTGTATGGAATACGATTAAATATTTTTATTTATTATTTTATTAGTATAATATTTTATTTAATAATTAATTTTAACATTTTTTATAATTTATTTTTTAATTTCTATAGGTTGTAAATCTGCAACTGTATAGTACTTACTAGGATTATTAACATGGAAGTATTAAAAAAAAAAAATTAACCTCATCAGCCAATAATTTTAGGTTTTCTTTTTCCTGTGGTTTCGTAATTTAGATTTGTACTTCCAACCGTCCATTTTTGGTTGGGATTATGTTACTGTTCATCAAACACATCAATAAAAAAAAAAAATCTTTTTTGAAAAAAAAATATTTATATTTTTATCAAAGAAGGATAAGCGAGATCCACAAGTTTAGGATCAAAGGAAAAACTAGACATAAGTTATATTAGGTTTAATTACTTTTATTTTCCTTAAAAAATATTTAGTTTCTCATTCAAACTTTTTTAATTTTAATTTAATCTCGAGATTTTAAATTTCGATATAATTTAATTTTTTTGTTAAATTTTTTAAAATAGATCAATATTTTGTTATCAAAATTAATATGATTTATTTTATTATTATATTTAATATAATTTTAGTATCAATTTTGTTAAAAAAATATTAATTCGTTTAAAAAACTATAATTAAAATAACTAAAATTACATTTATTTTTGAAAATTTAAACTAAAATAAAACTAAAAAAGTATTAAAATACTAATTTAATATTTTTAAACGACAATAAAAATCGAATAAAATAATTGAACTCTTATATTATCATTTGAAAAGATAGGTAAGCCAATATGAATACGTCAAGTGAAAGGACTTTAACACGATGTTTACATCTTATTATCCAGTATTATTTTAATAATTTGTTTATATTATGTAATTATAAATTTACTTTTTATAATATATTTTTTCTTAAAACAATCAAATCAAAAGTCATAATTTTTTCCCAAAAAGAAAACGTGATGAATGTGACGCACTGAATGACGAAGTGGATAAACGCTTTTCGATTGCTATAAAACAAATTAGAAGATGCACATCATAAGATAAAATTGTTGTTAAATATCATTATCTCATCTTATTGGTAAAGGCCGAGAATAGAATAAAACACTGTGAGTGAGTCATTTCTGAATCACCGACCAAACCAGAATGGAGCAAGTTCAACACATTCAAAGAGTTGAACTTGGGATTCAAGGTTTTGAGGTACTTACAATCTCTAATATACTTCTCTTATAATATTCGTTATGATTAGGGATTTCAAATTGTTTAGAGGTTAATTTTAAGTATATAAGGAGAATAAATCTTACTTTACAAAGTTTCTTAAGGTTTAACAGGACTAAACTCATTTTTTAAAACTGATATTAAGATTTAAGTATTGTATGAGCAAGTGATTTTGAAATTTGGATTTAGACTGAGGCCATGTTCTGATGTGATGAAAGACTGTAGAAGCAGAATAAAAATTTAAATAAGAGATAAAAGAGATGTTTTTTTTTTTTTTTGCAGAAAAACAACGATAGAAAAACGAATGTTAACGGGATTAGTAGATAAATGAATCCTCTTCTTTCCGAAAAGATTTGAGAGATAAATGTGGCAAATTACCACAGTGTCCTTATGAAGAAAATCATTTTTAATGAAAAAAATGGTTGTATCTGATTTCATTTTTGCATTTACCATTTTGTGTATCCGGTTACATGGTTCAATATTCATGTTATTTTATATCCGATTACAAATGGTTCAGTATCCGGATACATGTTATTTTGTATCCGTTTACAAACTACACACCACATTTATAATATTTTTATTTATTATAATAATATACGAAAAACTAATTACAATTTATCTAAATATCATTTAATTATACTTTTTTAACACCAAGGACAAATAAGTCATTACACATTTTATCTATTAAATTAAATTTCTTTTACTCATATCAGTCAAATCTTTCACAAATTTTCACACAAATCACTCTTAAATCCACTCTACTATGATTCCCAAATTCATAAAAAAACAACAATATAAATATCACCTTCTAACCGACCAAATTCAATCCTCTCCCTCTCTCTCAATTCATCACCCTATAAGAACACACCCTTAATCTAATTTTTAATTTTCTATTATAGGTTTCAAAATTAGGATTGGGATGCATGGGCCTGAGTGGATCGTACAATGAGCCTCTCCCAGAATGGCATTTCTATTATCAAGTATGCGTTCAGTAAGGGAATTACCTTTTTTGATACAGCTGATATTTATGGAGCTAATGCCAATGAAGTTTTGGTTGGAAAGGTACAAATACTTTATTGTATGTATGTTTTCCTTCTATTTGCAGATGAACTTGATGCTTATGTTAGAATGGATTGAAGTATATATGTAAGTGCAGATGTTGTGTTTGTAATTTTGTTGGAGCAGGCTCTGAAGCAGCTACCCAGAGAAAAGATCCAGATAGCCACGAAATTTGGTATTCTGAAAACAGAGTCTGGTGTTGAGATCAAGGGTTCGCCTGAATATGTGCGATCATGCTGTGAAGCTAGTTTGAATACATCGATCTCTATTATCAGCACAGAGTGGACCAATCTACACCTATAGAGGAAACAGTTAATGATTTCTTCCTTTCAGAAATGTATCTATTGATTTTGCTGATATACAACACACTGTGCTATTAAATAGTTGTTATATTTTAGGTGGGTGAACTTAAGAAACTGGTGGAAGAGGGTAAAGTGAAGTATATTGGGTTATCTGAAGCGAGTCCAGATACTATAAGGAGAGCACATGCAGTTCATCCCATCACAGCTGTGCAACTGGAGTGGTCTCTGTGGACTCGTGACGTTGAGGAAGAGATAATCCCACTCTGCAGGTTACTTCCATTTTCTTTTTAACTTCATGGCAATGCGTTGGATCTTGATCTGAGTGAGTGAAAAAAATAGAAAAAGAAAATAGGTGAGTTATGGAGAATGTGCTGGTTGTATTTTTGTGTTAATCTAATGCTTGTATTGGTACAGGGAACTTAATATTGGAATTGTGCCATATAGTCCTCTGGGTCGTGGCTTTTTTGCGGGAAAAGGAGTTCTGGAAAATGTGCCTGCAATTAGCAACCTGGTATATGTCATTTTAGCATTTGCAGTTTCATGTGTGTTTCTGCTGTATACCGTAGAAATGGAATTGTGAAGATGTGATGATGAATGATCAACTCTCATTATGTGTGCCATGTTGTCATCATTGCAAATACATGTTGTTGAATTTAATTTTAGAAAAAGAAAGATATTATATTGTTTTCTGATGCCTATTATTTAACTTATCAGAAAACACATCCACGTTTCCAAGCAGAGAACCTGGAAAAGAACAAGAACATATATGAACGAATTGAAAGCCTTGCAAAGAAGCATGAGGCCACTCCTGCTCAGTTGGCATTAGCATGGGTTCTCCATCAAGGAGAGAGTGTTGTTCCTATCCCTGGTGAGTGACAACTAAGATTGTTTCAGTGTATATGTTGTGGCTACGTGTATGATTGTGTCTTCATCAGTTTCTTGGCACCTTTACAGGAACAACTAAGATTAAAAATCTGGATCAAAACCTAGGAGCTTTAGCAGTGAAACTGTCAGAAGAGGACCTGAGAGAAATTTCTGCGGCGGTTCCCATTGATGATGTAGCAGGTGCTAGATACCTAACTGGAGTGGATCACTATTCCTATAAATTTGCTAATACACCTCCAAAAGATTCAAAAGTCTGAACCTGAACCACTCAACTACACCTTCAGTAAGAGAATCCACATAACCAAGTCACATGAATTGAGGGTGATATCATGAAGCTATTAAAATATCAGTAATGTAGCCTATGCCTTTATATTTGGTTGGTCAAAGTTTTGATTTACACTACAATACTTCTAGTTATACAATAAATAAATAATAATAGGTGGGTATTTAATGTTTGTCATATGATGGGATTCTTTTTGTCAGTATATATATATATATATATATATATATATGTAAAAGAAAAATTTAGGTTTTAAGAAAATTCTTTTATTATTATGGGCTCTCTTGATTTGTTTATTCAATTTCCAACCACTATTTGAAAATTAATTTTTAAATGATAATGTTAGATTGAAAGCTTCTTTCATATTACAAAGTTTGAGAGTAATTCAAATTTATTTGATACTTTATTCCTATAAATCAAATTATCATAATATATATATTTTTAAAATATATTAAAATAAAGATTATTAAAGTGTTATTTTTTTTAAATGTGATACAAACTCCTCTCAGATACATTTAAGATTCACCAACTATGGCAATGTTGCGTAATCGAAACAGAAAAAATGAAAGATCAAAATGAAGCTATGAAAAATAAATATTAATTGTGTGATTATATTGTATCTGATCAAGAATAAAATAGACTAGATATTTGAGTATTTAAACAAATTAAATGATTTTGTAAACAGTCGCATAACATTAAATTGCATACATCGGTTCATTCTTATATAGAACGACATATATATATATATATATATATATATATATATATATATATATATATATATATATATATATAATTATCAAGTTACACTATATCGATAGCCTTACACTTTCAACCATTGATTTTACTATATTTGAACAGTGTTAATATGTTCAATTTAGTTATTTATGTGACAAAATGCATCTTCAATCATAACGTGACCATGATAAAATGACTCAGTTCTCCAATTCTGAATCACTTATGTAATAGTTAATTTTTTCGGAATTGGATGAACACATGCAATTTTTAAGTCAAACCAATTTGAGTTTTTAATAAATGATAGTTTATGCATACCCACTATTTTTTAAGACTGTTTATGGTTTGTTTGAATTGGATTTACAAGAAATTTAATTCAAATCAACCAAATTTTATCTGTTTGGACCTGCTCATTTTTTTCTACAACTTATATTATTAACAATGAGTTGACTTAAATCAATTTGTGGTGGTATTTTTGTTGTTGTTCTTGGAAAATTTAAGCGTTTTGAACTACTAAATAATTTGAAAATGAAATTTAGATTATATGAATGGTGTGAACAATAATTATTTAAATAGTAATATGATATGGTTGAGGTATAGTGTAAGTATTGCATATTGAAATCATAACCAAAATGACATATCTGTAATGTAATTAAAACTTAAATTATGTCAATAAAAGTATTAAGTTGTGAGAAATTGATAAAATTTTCACACAATACTTCATAAATGTATTCAAAAAATAATTATGATTAATCACATATGTCCCAAAGACTTGGTTAACAAATCCAGTGTTAAATTTAAATGATTTTCTTCAATCCTTGTTTTGTCAAAGTCATAAGTTTTATTTATTGTGGCATTTATAGTGATAAAATTTGAAATTATGAACCTCTTATAAGATTTGAGGTTGTGAATATTTGATTAAGCCAGGTTTGTCATTGTAACATTTGGTAACATAAAATTAAATATATTGTTTATTAACTTATATTGTGTGTTATATTTATATTAATTCATATAATTATATCATGAAACATAAATAAATGTTAGTGTAGGTTGGAAGAAAACATAAAATTAATTTAAGTGCTGCATTTATGTCATTTTTTCTATTGGAAGTTTAACTTGCTAGATTTTAAAAACACGCTCATTATATATTTTTTTAAAATATCTATTTGAATATTTTTTAAACTTATATTTTATACATATAACTTATGTTTATACTTTATATTTTTTTAACTTATATAATAGCAACATATTTAAAAACCAATAATTTTCCTTTGTTTTTAACATTTCTTTAATATTTTACGAGTTTATAATTTTTGTCTAATATGAATTAATTATTATTATATTTGATTAGATTAATTAAATTTAAAAGTCGTATTTATTTGCTTGAATTGGTAGAGGAGTAAGTAATATCTGTCCATATCAATCAGTAGTTCTTACTCTTGACAATTCTAAAATTTTCATGATTTAAGAAATACTTAAACCAATTTCTAGATCACACTCTTATACACATTTTTTTATTACTTATACTCAATTATGTTTTTTGTTTTATAATGACTCCAAGTCAATGCTGTTTTTCAAAATAAATTAATGATTAAAAACATTTTTTTAAGACAATAAATAGCATTATGAGGTTAATAAATTTTGCCTACTTTATAAATGTATAAACATATTTCAAGTCAAGAATTAAGAGATAGAACTACATTTCCTAGTTTTTGGATGTAAAATTAAAAGATATGTTAAAAGTATTTAATAAGGTGTTAGACATTATTACATGAGTTTTCTTTAATGGAATAATAATGATTTTAAAAGTTTGTTATAACAAGTGAAGAGTTTTGGTGTAGTTATAAGGTTTTGGTCTTTGGTATTTAATATATAGTTAAATAACGGCATAAAAATTATAATAGAAAAAATAAATTGTAAAGTTTAGCATAAAGATGTGAAGGGGAAGTGAATAATGTTACATATTTGTTTGAAGCATAATCTGAAAACAGGGGCAAAAGAGTAATTAAGAGGAAAGGAAAAGAAAAGAGAAGAGAGTGGTTTCGTTTGACCTAAATACCCTCTGTTGGTGCTTGGTTGAAGGTATGGATTTCCCATGAGGACCCTCTAATTCCCAATCTTCCTCTCTTCTCCTTACCCTTCTTCTCCTAATTCCGATTTTCTCCACTTCCCCGCCATTTTTTCAAATTCCCGTTTCTTCTTCCTTTTCGATCAACCCCTTTCCGTTCCCAACTAGGGTTCCGCTTTTTTTCTTCCAAGCTTCAATCTTTCAGGTAATTTCACTCTCACTCTCTTCCTCATCAACATATTTATCGCCTTCAATTCTCGGGGGGTCTTGCTTTGTAATTTCGACTTTCTAATTTTTGTTTAATTATCGCATTCAGTTCTGTTTGGGATTTTATGTTTCCTTTTAAAGTTTACCTTTTTTGTTAAAATCTTCACTGGGGGGGCCTTGTTGAAGTTTTTTTATGGGTTACGTGTAGCTTCACTGGAGTCACTACTCTTAACTTGAGCTAATTGCAACTTTGGCTTCAATTTATTTGGATTGCAAAATTGATGCTTTCTCTCTCGTTTTTAAAAGGGGTGGTTTTGATTGTGTACCCTCTGATTTCAATTTATTTTGGGACGGTTTATAGATTAATAGAAGTTATAGTGGTGTGTTTGCGGTTATTGACAGTGTACTGTACAATCGTGGACTTGTATTCTGTAATCCCTGTAGTGTAATTGTACTCAACACTTCACACTGTATTATGCAATTTGGGATTTGTAACTTGTGGTAGCTGGTTATTAAGTGCTGCGAGAGCGTTGCTATGTTTCTTAATGCATCACATCTTTGTAGCCGACTTTAGTCTTGTATGAATTTCATACTGTTGCTGGATTTGGTGATGTTTGTGTATCTTCACTCCCTTGCCTCCTTTGAACTGTTTATTTGCTGCAGTTTTCAGCGTACCTAGTTGTATATAACCATCTAACTTAACATTTGTATGATTTTATCTGACTTATCTGTTGTTATCTGTGGTTTTTTTGCAGCTGGCGTTCTTTCCGCAAATTCTCATTGTCGTTATATATAGTGATTAATGTCTTCAATGACTAATCATGATTTGATAATTGGCCAGAGTCATAATTTGGCACTTGGCCATAACCAGCAACTGGTGCTGAACCACAATCATAGTTTGGGCCTCAGTGGGAATCATGATTTGGACTTGGGACAAACTGATGATCAGCATTTGGGTCTGGGACAAACTCACGACCATGAACTGGGCTTAGGAATTGCCAATGACCATGACTTGGGCTTGGGACTGAACCATGATGATGAAGATGATGTTCACAGGTATGGGCATGAGGATGAGCTATCCATTGATCAAAAACCAGAGCATGGTGGCCATGAGATGCCCATTCCCACACAAAATCATGAGTTGACCATAACAGAGAACAATGAGTTGTCTGTTTCAGAAAATCAGGAATTTGATGAGAACATGGCGATGACTATGGTCCACAACCCAGAAATGAGCATTGAATCTGCTGAAGAAATGGGTGTTCACGATTCCGAGCTTATGGTTGCCACATCCCCTGTAATTCAGGCTCGTACAATGGCCATAAGTCCTAATTATGAATTGTCAGTGGGACAAGAATTCCCTGATGTTAAGAGTTGCCGAAGGGCATTAAGGGATACAGCAATCGCTCTGCATTTTGAGATGCAGACTATAAAATCTGACAAGACTCGCTTCACTGCTAAATGTCGAAGTGAAGGATGTCCCTGGCGCATTCACGCAGCAAAACTCCCTGGTGTTCCAACTTTTACTATTAGGACAATCCATGAGAATCATACATGTGGAGGAATTTCACACCTTGGCCATCAACAAGCCTCTGTTCAATGGGTTGCTACTTCTGTGGAGCAAAGGCTGAGGGAGAACCCTAATTGCAAGCCAAAGGAGATATTGGAAGAGATTCATAGGGTTCATGGCATCACACTGTCATACAAGCAAGCTTGGAGAGGCAAGGAGCGTATCATGGCTGCAATGCGTGGATCTTTTGAAGAGGGATACCGCTTGCTTCCACAATACTGTGAACAGGTGAAACGCACAAATCCAGGCAGTATTGCATCTGTTTATGGAAATCCAACTGATAATTGCTTCCAACGCCTATTCATATCCTTTCAAGCGTCAATATATGGTTTTTTAAATGCTTGTCGACCACTTTTGGAGCTTGATAGAACATATTTAAAGAGCAAGTATCTTGGTACATTACTTCTAGCCACCGGATTTGATGGTGATGGAGCTCTCTTTCCTCTGGCCTTCGGTGTTGTTGATGAGGAGAGTGATGATAATTGGATGTGGTTTCTGTCAGAACTTCATAACCTGATGGAGACAAACACTGAAAACATGCCTAGGCTTACAATTTTGTCCGACAGGCAGAAGGGAATTGTAGATGGTGTGGAAGCAAATTTTCCCACTGCCTTCCATGGATTTTGTATGCGTCACTTGAGTGACAGCTTTCGCAAGGAGTTTAACAACACAATACTCGTTGATCTTCTATGGGAAGCAGCTCAAGTTCTCACCATACTTGAATTTGAAGCAAAAGTTTTAGAGATTGAAGAAATATCACAAGATGCTGCGTACTGGATTCGAAGAATTCCACCTCATTTGTGGGCCACTGCATACTTTGAGGGGCAAAGCTTCTTTCATTTTTCAGCAAACATAGTTGAATCTTTAAACACATGGATATTAGAGGCATCTGGGCTTCCAATAATTCAAATGATGGAATGCATAAGAAGACAGCTAATGACTTGGTTCAACGAGCGGCGTGAGACCAGCATGCAGTGGACATCAATACTTGTACCTTCAGCTGAGAGAGTTGTCACAGAAGCTCTTGATCGTGCGAGGACACACCAGGTACTTCGTGCCACTGATGCTGAATTTGAGGTTATATCACATGAAGGAACAAACACTGTTGATATTAGGACCCGTTGTTGTCAATGTCGTGGGTGGCAGCTCTATGGTTTGCCTTGTGCACATGCTGTAGCTGCTCTTCTCTCTATCAGGCAGAATGTGCAGAGATTCACAGAAAGCTGTTTTACTGTTGCAAACTACAGAAAGACATACTCACAGACCATACACCCAATTCCTGATAAATCTCTGTGGAAGGAGTTTTCTGAGGCTGAGGGGGTTGTCACTGTTTCTGATGTTGATCAACTTCAACTTCAACTTACTATTAACCCTCCTAAGTCACTCCGGCCACCGGGGAGACCCAGAAAGAAACGGGTTCGGGCAGAAGACCGTGGCCGCGTAAAACGGGTTGTGCATTGTAGTCGTTGCAATCAAACGGGTCACTTTAGAACCACCTGTGCAGCTCCCATCTGAGTCTCCTCCTACACCTTAGTTTTTCATTATTTATTATTTAGGTTTTTTAGCTTAGACCCTCCTCCAAATTTTCTTTTTTTTATTTCCTTTACATTAATGTGAATCAATATGTTTCAGCTGTTGTGTATCTATAGTCAATTAATTTGCATTGTTTCAGCATGCATACAATACTTCAATTCATCCCTGTTTAAACCTAAAGTTGTTAACTTGACTCGAAGATTGTATAGAAAACGAGGGTATTGGAGCCTCCTAGTTTGCTTGCTTCACCCAAACTTCATAGTCCGTAAATTTTCTGTTCCATTATAAAGAAGGGAAAGAATTAGGTACCAATGACTTAATTTTAGGTTATTAATTGATTGTGTTCGGTTTTTTCTGGTAGTTAGGGAAAACGTGGAAACGAAGAAGTTGATTTATAATTTTTCACGTCAAATCTAAAAAACGACGCAAACGTTATTTTCATCTGCTTTAGTGGGACGCTAATCTTCTCAAGACAGCAAGACACAACGAAACCCCATCACTCCGCAAAGAATAAATTTTCTTCGTTTACATTTTAAAGATTTGAGTCCTAATATTTTTTACAATATTTACTTCCGAAGATTTAAAAATAAAATTATTATTTCTTAGTACCATCATTTATCAATATTAAATACTTATAATTACATTTTCAATCTTGGATAATAATTATTTTCTTACATGATTTTTTTCACCTTATACTTAATTTTCTTCCCGGATTAGTTTGATACAGGTTATACTTAATTTTCTTCCCGGACTAGTTTGATACAGATTATACTTAATTTTCTTTCCGGGTTAGTTTGATACAGGCTTAATTAGTGATTTTGTTATGTTATATAATTTGTTAGTTTGCTTCATTTTGATCCTCTTATTATTTTTTGATTTAATTTAGTCCTTCAAATTAAGAAAAAATCAATTTGGTTCCTCTAATTATTTTTTATTCAATTTAGTCATTTTTTTAACGATCAATTTTATTCTCTCTCCCATTTGAGACCAAATTAGTAATTAGATTTAACTAAAACTTATATATGTCTGTTAAAATAATTTTTTATAATTTATACATCAAACTACCCCGCCTAAATAATAAAATTATTTTACTTTTTACACTCCACCTAAATACTCAAATTTTTTACACATAGGTGAGGTGATTTAATATATAAATTCTACAAAATTATTTTAACATGTGTATATAAGTTGTTATTAAACTTAATTACTAATTTGATAGAACAAAATTAAATCGTTTGAAAAAGGACTAAATTGAATAAAAAATAATAAGGAGACCAAATTGTACATTTAAAAAAAACATAAAATAAATGGCTAAATTGAACCCAAAAATAATAAATGAACCAAAACAACACATTAAAAAACCAAATCAATAATGAAGCATTTGATATATTCACGCAAAGAATACACATACTCATACACATATTTTAAAATATGTCATTGAACTAGTATTTTTAATTGACTTACATAAACAGGTGTACAAAACAAGTTTAGAAAACAAGTTTAGATTATGAATGTGAAGAGGGAGTAAAGAAAAAGAAGGAGTCCACGAGTTGGAAGGTAATATTGTTGGCTATCTCGTAATACGAAAATACTCTCTTCAAGATGACACTCACAAATAAGAGCAGAAATATGTATTAGAGCACACATGAAATTTAACGTGTTTTAACGCCTCAGACTAATATCCACAAATACTCAACAAAAAACCCTTTTACTCGACATGTAATTTTTTCTGAAAATCTACCAACCTTTCTCAACTAAATTGCAAACAATCTTGTGCAATTTTTTGCGTACAAAATTATAAATCCTTCTTGTGCAATTTTTTGTGGACAAAACTACAAACCCTTCTTGTTCAATTATTTTTGGACCAAAACTTCAAACATTTCCTAGTGATTATTTTTGTATTTTTCTTTCTTTTGATTGTTTTAATAACTTTATCATCTTGACATTTATTTGTGTGTTGACTATATGTTAATGAAGGTTGGAAAGAAAGATATCCATATTTATTTGTGTGTTAACTATATGTTAATGAAGGCTACACAGAAAAAAGATATTCATAACAGTTACATGCAAGATTTAAGCCAAAAATATATGATGAAATGACTTTTAAATCATAATCTAAGATACATCTATTTCTTTTGTGTTTTTATGTTAACATGCACAAATCTCTAAAAAAAAAAAAAAATTTGTGGACATGCTTAAAATGTTTAAATTAAAGATTGGAACCTTTGCACACAAATATCACATTAGTGAAGTGTTTTGTCCATCTTTTTGGGTAAGTAATGGTTAAATGTGAAACCAAAATATGAGTCGGTCTGTTTCGACCCGTTGGTCTATTTTTAAAATATAAAAAAAAGTTAAAAAGATTAATTTTGTATATTATATTTTTTAAATATATAAATATATAATAATATTATAACTTAAATCATTAATAACTACAAATTAAGTTTCAGTTATTAATTATAATATAATAATTTAATATGTAAATATAATAATTATTTTAATTTATTTTATTAAAAATAGTAATTAATCAATTAAAAGTTAAATTTGATTAAATATATTTTTTAATCAATTTATAAGTATATATAAATAAATTTACAAATAAAAAAATTTAAAAAAAAGGAAAAAATATTGTCGGGCCAAGTCGGCTTATTAGTGCGTTCTGTATAGGACAAGTTATGATAATTGTTCATTTTTGTTTGACAAGCCACCTAACCCGTTTTGTCACCCTTAGACACTATACTCCATGCACTATGAGATGACTTTGAAAGTAAGAAGTTGTAGACAATTTTTTGAAAGAAATTTATTCATTTTGTGTAATCATGTTACAACACATTATTTTAGTTTAGTTGTGAAAATATAAAATTCAGTCAAAATTAAAGTTATTTTTTACTTTATTTATGCATATAAAAATAATTGAATGCTTGAAATAACTACTTCAATAGAATATATTTTTTGTTTTATTTTGATAGAAGTCATGCCTTTTGAAAAAAGAAATGTACTGTGTTAAAATCGTCATTCCAAACATAACTTTAGTTAAAAAAAAAAAAAAAAGAACATGCTAACAAACATGATTTTTTTAAATGAATAATTATTTTTAATACAAAAGTCATATCGTGAATGATGACTTCTTCGTTTCAAAATTATATCCTTTCCTATAACGTAACCACTTCTATAACTTTTTAAAAATCTATTCATTTACATAAATGAATAAAAATTGACCATTTTAATAAATAAATTGATTATTTTTCAAAAGTATAAATTATTATCGGTTGATATTATCTCATTTTATTAATGGTTAATAAATAACTACGTACTCATTATGTTTACATAATAACCATTCAATCATCTAAAAACATCATCATCATGATCACAATGATACACTTTAAAATATTGAATGTTCCTTGTACATAAAAAGGGAGAACGATTCAAATTAACTTCAACTTATAAATATCACATTAACATTTAATTTAACACAAAACCAAGCATGCAATAATATATTTAATTTCATGAACATGAAAAAAGAACTTTTAATTGTTATATCCACCCATTTTTTATTTTTTTTGGTAAAACTCGTTCATGGAGTCCACGTAGAAACTCAACTCCATATAGTTTAACACTTTCACATGTTATCTCTCCAAAACTACTTCATTTTATAATCTAAAAGTATGGATAATCAAGGAACGAGCCATAAACTTAAGATAAAGGACATATAGAGATGATGAGATACAAATTTTATATTAAAAGTTAAGTTTTACAGCATTATATGTGTTTTCTTTATTGATGATGTATAACTTTATTTATAAACTTAAAAATGATTAATATTTATTTCTTTTTAGGATTAGTGGGTCTTGAGTGTAAGCCATATGTGTTTGAGGTTGGGCTTCTAAACTACCTTCCTGGAAATGATTATTGAACAATATAAAATAAAAAAAGACTACAAGCTCATTATTTCAACATTTGGAATAAAAAATATCTCTAATATGAATTAACTTATAATTCATTAACATTGAATCTTTTTAATGAATCACCTTGATAAGGCTGACAATGAAAAATATAAAAATAAAGATAATGTCCATCATGAAAACATTTACAATTTGAAGAAATATTCCACTTAGTAAACACTAGAATGGAGTTTTTATTGTATTATGTTGATTACACTCATTTTTGCCTTGCTCAATTCTGTTCCATGCATAAAATCTTCCCTATATAAGGTAGAAAAAATTTATTGAAACCTTGATTTTTAAATGGTAGGTTTCAAGTATGATTTCTCCACGCCAGTTCTATTGGTCAAACTTTTCTATATTGAAACCTATTAATTTTATATAGTTTAAAATTAAAGATTCTTGCTTAGCTTCCAACTTGATTTGCTGTGTTGTGCGTGAACACCACTAAGTGATAATTGATTGGCCATTTCATGATAATCATTGCTGTTATTGACCTTTCAAAGGAGTGAATAAATAAGTGTGAACTTCAAAACTTCACCTACTTTTAATGATTTGACTTCTGAATCTAAGAGTTTCAAACTTTGAACTATTATAAACCTTTCGAGGGGAAGGAATTGCTGAATTAGCTCGACACCGTTATTTATTTGCTATTTTTTTTTTCAGTTTGTTACATTTATTCTATTACAAGTAAGGATTTAATTGTTGACAAATTTCCTGAAAATAGTGGTACAAGATTGGTAAGATTCATTATGCTGTGATTGTTTCTGGAAAAATATTATTCCCACAGATTAAATTCTGATTATTGTTTTCAAATATACTTTGCTATTGAGATGAAAGTCAGGGAAAGAGAACGGGGCATGAATGATTTTACTACTTTATGCTATTTTGATATCTTCACAACTAACTGGTGAGCAGTTTCTTTAGCAAGTAATTCAGGAAATGATGATACATGAGAGGCATGTTTAATCTTTGAAATGACTACGAGTACAACACAATACAAGGGTCACACAATAATCTAATATCTGTTAAATTATTACATTGATTCTGTTCCCAGCATTTTACACTGAAATAGTGGAAGCATTAGTAGCCATAGTTTGCACCATAAACGGAGCTGTAGCCTCCACCATGTCCTGGATTGGAAGGAGGAGATGCATACACAGAAGCGTGGGCAGGATAAGAGCTGTATCCTTGCTCTGCACCACCTCCACCTGTTTGCGGCGGTGCCGGTGCTCCACCAGCTGCAGCTGCAGCTTCAGCCATAAAATTCTGCACCACATTCATTAATTCTATTACTTGATTAATCTTGATGAAACTTAGGCAATAAATACTTTATGTCCCCTATGAACACTGCAAACAGCTTTTCACAAAATAATTTCATACTGATAATAAGATAAAAGTCTAACTACCACTGAAAAAATATTTACAAGACGTGCAGCATCTCACGGATTGAATTTTCTTTTTAAGTTGATTAAAAGACCAAGATCAGAATACCTGTATCAGTTGCTGAGCTGTTTGGACTTGAGATGCAGTTCCACTGATTTCAACAGTCATCTCCCCAGGAACACCTCTTGTTTCTTGTATGGTAACAGTAGCCCCACTAGCTCTTCTGATGTAGCTTATACTCGCTCCTGCTGTTCCAATGACAGCATCAGCATACGAGAGAGGAATTTGCATTTGCTGCGTCATCTGCCAAAATAGCCACAAAAAAAAGCATCATGATTAAAATGTAATTATAAAGATCTGGAACTCAGGTCTAAGTAATAAGTATATATTGCATATTCTCCAATCCTAAAGGTGAATAGATATAGCTAGACAAGAGTGTTTGCCTGCACCCACAGTTCCATTTAAAGTCATAAACAACAAATCAAACAGAAGACCACATCTAATCTCTACAACCGAAGATGACATTCACAAGATATTTCACATATTTTGTTTAGCTAAATATTTAAGCAAAAATCCAAGTGTTTGTGCACTTTGCATCATCTTCACAACAGTTATAGAACAATGCAATTTACCAAGAAGCACAAGTACCTGTGTGACAACAGAAGGTGCAGATTGAGTATTTGCAGATGCATGAATGCCTATTGAAGCATCTCTTCCATATGCAGATATACCTTGATGGGGCTGTCTTTCGACTGGAGGAGGGATCTCGACTGGTGGATAATAACTATCAAGTTGTCGTGGAGGTGGTATGTACTGAGAAGGAGGTCCAAAACCAGGACCTCCACCAGCATTTGGAGGAAGGCCCTGAGGTGGACCCCAAGATTGGTGGGGTGGCATGGGCTCTGCGTGATGGGGATTGGCTATTTGCATCTGGAGAAATAATAACCTAGAGCTTGTTATTTTATAATAAAAGCGATTTTAAGGATACCTTAAAAAAATAGTTTCCAGAGTTATTTTTAAAGTATAGCTATTTTTATTTGGTAATAATATAAAAAAAAAAAAAACTTTTAGTTTTAAATAGCTAGCTTTTTGTTCAGAAACAACTCAAAATAATAAAAAAAATTGATTTATTCAACATCTGTTTTTTCAAAACTTTAAACAAGCACTAATTTTTTTAAAACGTGCTTTTGTCCTGAAAAATATCTAAAGAAACAGGCTCTTAGAAGCATTTTGCATCTTATTAAAAAGAAAGATTCTTCACGAGTGTAAAGTGAAATCACACTTACATTCATTTCAAAAATTGGAATTACACTGCGATCAACTAGAAACTTCCTTAGGTGGGAAGCAATTAACTCTAGTGCCTTATGTACTCCAGCAGCATCCCCAACTACTTCAACCACCCTGTCATCTTGAAGAGCAAAAATTGGGAGGTCTTCTGCAGAAGAGAAAGACGATGCAGATGGTTAGCAACTAAAGAATGTCAAACAGCCCACCAATGGACCAAAATGCAAAGATTGGACAAGAGCTTCAAATTTTCAGTATACTATATTTGAAAGCATAAACCAGAACATAGTAATAGATATTATTTTCACCATAATTCGTTCATACCACTCCAGTAAATTATTCCTGCAATAGTTTTCAGTTAAGGAAGGATAGACAATGAAGATTGCAGAATGTTTCAAAACTATAATTGAATTGTAGCAATCTTGAATTGAAACCAAAATCATGGTTTAAACTATAATTAGACTGTAACGATCATAGCTTAAAATCATGTTAAGACAATAAAAACCAAAATGAAATCCATGAAATTACAGAATTCTAAACTAATGAATAAAGACAATATTGCAAAAATAACAACTACATGAGAAAATGTTATATGAAAAAGCAAGAACCTGCTCCAAGAACTCTAACAATACAATTGGATGCTTCTTGGATAGATTTTACAGTTCCTCCTTGCTTCCCAATTAAACTTCCTGCTTGTGAGGCTGCCACTAGAAGTTTAGTAGAAACCTTCCCAGCCACACCTGAAGGAGCGTGGGTAAAATCACTCTCCAAACCATCAATAATCCTCTTATGAACCCTCAATAAGCCATCCACAGCAGGAGGAAGAGCGGAATCAGGATCATCTTTGCCTGATATCATTACCTAATCAAAATGAATAAATTACAGTATCAACCAACAGCACAATATCTCTAATATTGAGGTATGACAAAAATACATAAAGATTAGGGTGGAAAACAAAAAATAAATCAACTTTAACTGACAGTAATACACCAAACAAAAACAATAATTACCAAGGATACTACATGCCACCTATAATGTCAAGCTCAGCAAGATAGCAAACAAGCAAGCAATTTTGAATATTTCAAAATGTAATAATTTAAATTCTTTTTTGGTGACATTTTCTTCCCCCAATTAATATCTATAACATCCTTACCTATCAACAAAATGCCAGAAGAAATCCTTTACCATCAGATCAGTTGTCTAACAGCTCCACAGGTCATTATGATTAAGACCTCATCACAAAAACTCTTCACCTAATTAATCTACATTAACAATCTGATCTGATGGTACAATAGCAATAATTATCTCAGCCCACTAAGTGAGATTGGCAACAGGAATCACATACCACCATTAAGATTACTAATGACCGAACTCTCAACGGTATTTATTCTCCATGAGGTCTTTCTTAATAATTTAACCATACCAGATAGTAATATCTGAAATTAAAATGTTAAACAGCTTTTGGTTAAGAACCAGCCATGGAAACATGATGTTCATTAGAAGCAACTGGAATGAATAGATGGAACGTGATTGAGATGAGATCTTAATGAGCATCTTCAATAAATCTTAAAATGTGACTTTAGACTTAACCATGGAAATCTAAGTATAATTTATAGCTTGGGAGGTCCTAACACTTCACCAGATCAAAAACCACTTTTCCTTTCTCTGCCCGTTTACACACCTTATACACAGTTTCCGGGGCCTCCACCCATTTTTCTTACTTCAGTAGTGATCTATACGCATATCACCTAAAATTTCTCTTCCTATCCCTCTACTAGTATATGAAATAGCTCCATAAGTTACATATGCCAAAAAAAAAATCCTCATAGCTGCTTTTATTCAACCAACTAAGACGTGCAAAAATGGAAGTCTCAAGCTGAAATGTAGTAATTGTAATTGAGCAATAACTCTTATAAGTCACAAGATGTAAGATGCACGTAACAATGGAAGTGTCTTCTAACTCCTTAATAATTGGATTTCAGTTTACGAGAGTGCATTCATGTGTTATAATTGAGTTGATTGATAGACCTAAGTTGTTTTTGTATTCTTTTTTATCCAATAACATGTATAATAACAAAAAAACACTCCAGTTTTGATGGTTTAAGTATAGTATTAGATTTGGTTATAAGTTTCTTTTCGTTGCTTGCAATCTGCGGCAAGACATCAATCATCCAGGTTTTGAATTTACCAGATGGAATGCAGAGCTTCGTGGTACATGCAAACAAACTTTTCAGCACTTCGCAATGCTCAATGCTGATCCCTGCATCTGAATCTTTGGTTCTTCAGTATTGGGACCTAATTGATGATTGAGTCGTTGCCTTTAAAATTGGAACATTGAACCTGCACAGATTCATTTTCCGTCAGAATTATATTCATATTCTGTGGATTCTTGCCATTACTCTTCATTTCGAATTAGTTTCATCTTCTTCTCCTTAGTTTTTTTTTTCTCTTTTACTGTAGCACGAGTAAAGTCGCACTATAGAGTTTTAGGCCATGAACAAGCTATATTTTTTTATTGCTGCAATATTTTTAATTAAAATTTCTGGGTACAACAAGTGGGAAATGTCATGAAAGATAGCTGAAGGTAAGACAACCACTATCTATTATCCTTCATAACATCATTGACCAACCACAGTCTCAATTCCACTGGAAAATAGCAGCACTAGAATTACTCTGAAGTGATGCACGAAACATAAATTTCAGTTTTTCAAGAGGAATCAAACTCCAATATATGCAAAGGAATTTTAACTCTCTTAATGTTTCCTGATGTAAATGTTATAAGTAGTTAGGACAAAGACTAAATAGAAAAATACCCGAATGCATACGTATAAGGTAAACATCTACCACATTAGCCCTAATTTCCGAAAAGGAGATCCACATGAATTCAAACAGTTTCTGTTCATTTCCGATATCTAATCCAATAATGGTTAAACTGTAGATAAAAGAAAAGCAAATAATGAACATCTTCCACTGTTCCAATCTCCAAGAAGCTCAACCAAAACCTCTAAAAATCATAATATAAAACAAGTGCATTACAAAGGAAACACAAGACCACATTAAAGATTCCAGATCAATACTAGCCCAACAACAAGCAGCTGAAGTATCAACAACAAAATAATACCAAACCGCATCACCCTCAACAAATGAAAAAAGAAAAAAAAAAGTTGCAATTAACTGGACAGCAAGATACACATAACAGGAATTGAAGAAGTCAGAGTGTATTGAGAATGACGAAAAGTGAAGTAGAAGAGACTTACAGCCCTTTGCGCAGTTCCAGGAGGACCATCAAGAATCTTAACGCGAGCTCGTGTCTCCTCCACAATCTTCTTAATGAACTCTCCTTTACGTCCAATTATGCCCCCAACCTTCTGCGCAGGAACTAACATCCGAAACACACTCTCTCCAGGCCACCCCGGCCACTTCTTCTCAGCCACAACCGGCTCTTCGCCACCTTGCAATTCCGCCTCAACTGTTTCCTCCGCCTCATGCTCAGCGCTCGCGTTCTGATCCACTTCAGCCATCGAGGTTTTCACTGTCAAAACACAGAAAGCACTATTACAGATATGACAAACGAAACTCGAAACGTAACATCACATCACATGCTATCTCGGAGGAACTCGAAGGACTCAAATCAACTGGATCTAAAATGGAAACACTTAATCTCCAAGAGAAATGAATAGTAAATTATTGAACAAGTGAGCTTAGTGTGTAAGATTACCTTGATTGGAAAGAGGATGAGGTACAGTTACAAATCTAGGGTTTTGAGTTGAGGAGGAGAAGAAGAAGAAAGGTAAGTGTGAGAAAAGAGAAGCGAATAACGATGGTGAATGAAAGGGGGAGTCTTATATATATGAGAAACCGATGGAGCAGAAACATAGATAAATAGATAGATAGATACTGTGTGTCATCCAACCACTGAGTAAACTTCTTCCCATATTTGGCTTTTTCCCTTTAACTGTTAACTCAAAAAATAAATAATTGAATATAATTAATTAAATTATTGAATCTAGTATAAATCCACATGGTTAGTTTTTATGTTAATTAATGTGGAATTTGGTATAATAATTAATTTAAAATTTTATAAAAGAAATATAACTGAAAAAGTTTAATGTTTAGTACAAATGCTTTTAATATGTTAAATTTACAAAGGTGATTCATAAAGGGGATAAAATACTTTATAGAATTTCAATAATAACCAAAACACATCTTATAAAACAATAAAATTTCTATTGTTGAATTTTTCAATAAAAATAGTTTAATTAAGAAGAAAATTAATCTTTTACTCATTGAGTAGTTTAGGAAGATTGCTATGAGCTCAAGCTAGAAGTCACTCTACAAATGCTTCAAAGACATTTTTAACATGGAAAAAAATACAATCAGTGTAAGCATTTCTCAAATATAAATTGTTACTCTTCCTATAAATTAAGATAACTTTTTAAGATTTTTTTTCTTTTTTTTTTTGTGTGTGTGTGTTTACCAAGATGATAAATAATCATAATAAATGAAATATTATTTTCTTAAAATATGTTTTCCCTTTGTTAGACACTTGTATTGGAATATTAGAATTAATGTGATGTATTAACTAGTAGTTAGACATTTATCTTTGTCTTTTTTATATTGTTCCTAAAGCTGTTTTTCTCAATAACATTTTCACATCTACTACTGGTCGTTTTTTAAATTTCAAGATAACATTTATTTTGCAATTATACCTTTTTATTTCCATTATTATTATTATGCACCGAAAATTGTTTAAAGAACAAATTGAAAAAGAGATATCAGATTACGTATTTCTAATTAAAATTACATTAAAAAAATAAAAGAATGTTTCCCATAATAATTAAGACATTAATCAAACGTAGGAAATTTCTTACTTTTTCTCGTCTTACACCTCGTACTTTTTAAATTTTCAATTATACCAGTTCAAAATTAATATAAAATGATATTTAGATTATGCTATAGATATTTAGAATTACAAAATCTCGAATTTAAAAATATTATTTTTACATATTTTAAGTTGAATCACGCAAATTAGAATATATATTTTTCTTAAATATATTTAAGATTATACAATCAAAAAAAAAATATATGGTTTGGAGTGTGTTCCAAAAATTTTCATTAAGGATAAAATGGTCATTTTGTCACATATATGGAAGTGCAAGAAGAAAACATAGAAGTGCATGAAGAAATTCCGCAAGTTTAACGATTATGTTATATCATAGCTAGTATGGCTGATTCAAAAAGTTTTAAAATAGACAAGATAAATATATTTTTCGTCTCTAAGTAACTTTTTGAATTAGTCTATTTTAAAATTTTGGACTAATTTAATTTTTGATTTTTTACAATATTTAGATTTAGTCATTTTAATCAAATTTTGATAGGTTTATTTGATGTTTTGTTCATATTTCAAGATTGTATTTGAATTGTTTATATTGTTTGACACATTTTTGTTTTAATGTTAAGTCAAATATTATTATGAAACGCGCTTGAAATGTCAAATAAACTTAACAAAATTTGGTTAAAATGATTAAATCTACACATTTCAAAAGATGAATGACTAAATTGATTCAAAGTTTCAAAATAGACTAATTCCAAAATTCACTGAAAGTTAAGGGACCAAAAACATATTTAACCCTTATTTTTTTTATAAACAAAAATTCAATGATGATTTAATTTTAAATCACATTTTAAAATAAATATAATATTGATAATTTAAAATACACTTTTTTTGAAGTTATTCAGATCAAAACTGCGTATAAACATAGCGATAAGAAAATAGTTCAAGTATTAATTTACATAAGTATCTATTTTATATTAAAATTAGCGAAAACACGTGCTAGTGCATAAAATTAAAAAGTTTCAACACATTTTGGAGAGGGTGATGCAAATGCGGAGACAAACATGCTAAAAAATGGTGCTACAATGATAACTTCAACACATTAAAAGGTTTTTGTTCTCTTATTCATTAGTTTTGTCAGCATTGTTCGTATTAGACAGTAGTTTTTGTGCTAGTTCTTTTAATTTTCATGTCTTTTACCTTTTTCTATTGTATAAAGAGAAAAAGATTAAACATTGCTTCTTAATATTATTATCTTTAGCATATATAAAGTGGCGAATTAATCCTTTAGATAGTTATATCTGTTCTTTATTAGATATATATCCATTCTGGAAGAATAAATTAAATATTTTTATCATTTTAATTCTACTGAATAATTAGATAGTTATTCTTAGTTTAGGTACTTTTTTTATTTTTATTCTCAAGACAATAAATTAGAATATGTCCCTTTTGATACTTCATATCTGTTTTTTTTTTCTCCCAACATGTAAATCTTGTATTACAGAAAGTTAAGTAATATTGTGAATTGGTTGGTACCAAGCACAGGAACAACATTATAGAACTGTAATAAAAATATTGAATGCAGAAAAATAATGAATGAATTTATGCAATCATCATTATCATCATAAATATGTCAAGGAATGACTTTCAAAAAAAGTGACAACATTGAAGTTTGGAAAATATGAAAACCTAGTGCGTGGTATTTGTTTATAACTTTATGACTCCTCTTGTCGTGGGTGATCAATGAAACCATAATCTCTAACATCTATCCACTTATGTACTCTATGAATAATGCAAACAGCACAAAAGAAAATTTGAATGTCGATGTTAACTAGTTAAGGTGCACATTCACCCAGATCTCCTACATCTGTCATTTCTTGTTGCTTTCATTCGCACCTGTTTTTGATTCAGTGTTCGTCGTAGGAGCCATAAGATTGTCAAACTTCTCGGATTTCTCTAGAACAATTTCAATCTTAGCCTTCTGTACCAGTCGACCTTTGTTCTCATCCTTCATGCTAACAGAAGATGTAGAAACTTCTGTTCCATCACAAAAAAACATTTATCAAAATTACTCTCAGACATCATAATTTACATAACACAACACAAAACAACAAACAATGAAGAATCTCACTCTTCTCAGTAGCAAATCCATTGTTCTTCAAAATCTCGGCAATCGTAACAACTGTAGTTATAGCTGTCGAGCGAAGATTTGCATTAGTTTAACAAATGCACTCAAAATTTCATCTTTAGGTCAAGAAAACGTACCCATTCCAAGAGCAGAAAGCACAACCTCATCGCGCTGCTGTATGTACCTCTGGATCAAAGAAAGAAGGAATGTTTTTGAGAGAGAATTGAAAGAATGAATGTTTTTGAGAGAGAATTGAAAGAAGAAGAAGAAGAAGAACAGATAGATATAACCTTTGCAAGATTGACGTAAAAGAAGAGGGGTTTCTTGGTGTTGGAAACCTGGATTCTGTTCTTCTTGGGAGATTCAATTTCATGGTCATTGGTGTTTTGAATTTGAGGTACAGGGGGAGCAGCAACAGTGGGCATTGTGATTATTACTATAATATTATTGTATGATGATTTCTCCTCTGTGAGGGAAATGGATTGAATGAGGAACAAGGAAGAGGGAGTGGATCAATGTTATAACACAAAAACAAGAGGACACGTGGCGGCGTTTCAAGACGATTGGACGTGGTAAAAATAAAAATCTTTGATCTCTTCTTCCTAAAACCGTTGGGATTCTGTTAGGAGGAGGAAAGAAAAAAAAACGCTTCACGGTCGGAAACGCCTCTTGTTATGGGCCGGGCCTTACGGGCCCAAAAGGTCTTTGAAAATGTCTAATACGAATGATTGGTGGAGAAAGGTTGCACGTGTTAGAAATTATAGAGTGTAGATACGTGTGAATGAATCGTCTCTTATGATGTTTTTTTCTTTAAAGAAAAGAGAAGGTCCCAACAACATTAGAGTTGTTGCGATGATGTTTTTCAGAACTTTATTTGGTCCGCAGCATTGTTGTGGTGGTCCAGGCACACGTAATAAGAAAGTGAGTGACGGTGTCTCTATCTGGAAGAGAAGTAGCATTCTCAAAACGAACGTGTCTTGAGTTTGAATGATGAACCCAAATACATAATAAAGGCCAAAGCGAGTGTGCGTTTTCCCGCGTGGGGAAGTGTAGGCCCAAACCACAAAGCTCTGTTTTCTATTCTATTCTATTCTGTGGAGCCATAATATGATAAACCCATTGAGCCCTTTTCATTATTATTGAGTCCTTTTCTTTTCCCCCTCATAATCTCATAATCATAGACCTTTTCTGATTCATCGGTCATTTTCTTTGTCATAATCCCTTATGAAGAGTACTTGCACAACAATCACACCCGCAAAACCCAAATGGAATGTTTAACACAAAATGACGGAAAAAGAAAGAGAATAATAAGTGTTAGGCATGGATAAGATAAGGCTAGTTTAATTGTTGATGGAAGTGTGGAATCTTCCAATAGCCTTTGTCATTGGCAATCATACACAGTGACGTGGTGTTTTTGTTTATTTGAGTTTAAGTCTCATATAAAATAATACGAGAGAGTTAAATACTCTGTGAAAAAAAAAATCTAATAAATAAATTTTTAACATAATTTAACTCTACCCGTAAAATAAGATGTAGACTCATTTATATATATTGTAAATTTATTTTATCTGTAATTGTTATAGATCTCCAACAAATTCTCACGTTACGATGAAACATAGTATGGAATTAGACATTGATAATGGTTCTTTAGTGAGTAATATGATAAATCAAACAAACAAGTAGTTAGGAATAACAATGTGGGTTTGGTTCGGTGGGTCGCTTCGCAGACCCGCCAAAAAAACGTGGACAAGTTGAGATATTGAACCGCTAGCCCACATAACTCGCAACCTGCATAAAAAAATTGCACTTGTGTATATTTGTTACTTTCTTTCTAAAGTTTACATGAGTGTTCCAAATTACTGTATAAGTGTAAAAGGCAAGTATTATCTACTGTTGAATGTGCTAAAATTTGAATAATACATCATGTATGTCAGAGTACGAATATAAATATGATGAAAATGTTGAATTATAAATTTATCATCCAATTCTTCAAAAGTCTTTGTTTAATTTTGTGTACTTTCTAAAATTTTCAAATTTGTTGAACATTGAAAGTTTTATCATAAAAATTAAAAAAAAAAAAATGGGCCACAACCCCACACTTATTCAAGACAGACCATACTTTTAAGCCTGCATTTTTAACATGGAGTAGGCCAGCCTGACCCGCATTTTGCGGGTCAAGTGCGGAACGGGCCTAAATGGATCGAATCAGTCTGCATTGTCACCCCTATAATAAATCTCGCTAAAATGAATTTTAAATAACTCTAATATTACATTAAAATGTAAATTTTAAACTTAATTTAACTTTACAAAATTCACTTATAAAATAAATTTTGCATTTATTTATATACTACAATTTTATCTTATTTTTAACAGATATGAAATTTAAAAAGAAAAAAGAAAAAAAACTATAAACATAATTAAATCATGCTTTATTTGGTGTTATGTCTTCTTAATAATTTCCCGAAAAAACTCATCATGATTGAAGGCATTATTCGGATCAGCATGTAAATGAATTTGAGTTAAGCGATCGAAAATGAGGGGAGGATCCAAGTTGATGAAAGTTGACAATGAGTGAAAATCAGTATTGGAAGTTAGGATTCCATCTTTTCTAGGAAAAATTTATCATTTTGCTTCGAGATATGACTTGTCATTTTATTAGTTAACGTTCGACGTCTTGTCTTGATTACGATTCATTGTATATAGTTTATATATAATTATGTTTATACGTGCACCCCACAGCAAAAAATTAAAATAAAATAATAATAAAGTTGAAACATATGGTGAGAACAAATTGGACGAATGAATATTTATGGGGACCAAAGATTGCGTCATACTATGCAGTCGGTGCACACTTATAAGAGATGAAAGGGAACTGTGAAAGCAAGGGTATGAACGACATATATGAAATTATATATTTTAGTTCAAAAATAGAAGACATTTCACCTTAAAAAAATAACATATGATCCATAAATAAGACATGTCATCATCTTCTCATCCAAAATCCTCACAAAACAATGTTGAATATTCAATTTTACACTAATAAAATTAGGTTTATTACATATTATAACATAAGTTTAATCATAATTTAAAGTTTATAATCATTTATTTTTATTTTTGTTATTGACAATATTAGTCGTTAGTATTTATTAATGGAGTAAATTGAACTTATAGTTTTTTTTTCCGGCATCTCTTTTAAATTCATCAAATAAATTTTATATATTTTAAGTTAGGGATGATAATGGATCGGGTTGGGCACGGGTAGTGCACACTACCCGCAACTTGACATGAAAAAAAAAAATCACATGTTATTAGTTTAAAAAATACATGTAGATATAAAAAGAATTCGCAGATACCCATAAATATCCATAAATATTTTAAAATAAAATAAAATTATTAAATAAAATTATTAAAAAATATAAAATATAAATATAAATTTTAATTAATTTAATATAATAAAATATAAACGAAAATTTATTTTTAATTAAATTTAACTTGATGAAATATAAATTTCTTTTTTTATAACGAATACCCATAGATACAGATAGTATGATACATGTACCCAACCAATCCATTTATAAACGGAAAGTAAGATATTCTTACGTGCGGATAATAAATACTTACGATATCAACTATCCATTACAGATATACGAATATTTTTTGTCATATCTATTCCAAGTATTAGTGGGATAGTTAAACTTAACTTTATATTCTCATTTGATTTGTGTTGTTAATTAATAGCTTTTTTTTCAGTCAATTTGACAAAAAAAAATCGATAAAATTAATTGAATTAAAAATTTTAAAAAATAAAATACACTCGACAACAGTTTTACCTCATGCAATTAATTTTGAAATGGGATTTAAAAAACATGATAATTAAACAATGAATAGTATTATATGAACACATTTGTTGAATGTAGTTCCTCCACACGTGCTCTCTTAAATTACCACCACACACATAACCCATAAATTGGTTCATAGAGCATTGTTTGATGAGCCAGAAAGGAAAAGGAAGGTATATTAATGTCCTAAAGTCACTAACACAAGGAAGCTTATAGGAAGAGCTATAACATATAGGGACATAAGAGGTCCCATTTTATGGTAGATTAAGTAAAATGAAGCATAGCCTAATTCTAATGTACGACTTTGACTGTGTTATTTCGGACTTTGATTGTTATATGTCTAAGTTACAATGATGTGAGGATCATGATGTGTCTTAAACCAATAAATTAATTAGGTTTTAAAATGGGAATTTAGCAAGTTGATTACAAAAACTAAACGAATTTGGATTCTGCTAATTTTTATATACTGTTTTTTTACTGTGTTTTCATGATTTTTTGATTACTATTAATTTTAACATTTCAAAGTTAAAAATATTTAAAATATCAGTATAGTATATTTTTAATATTTAATAAAAAATAATATCAATAAAATCGGTAAAGAATCTTGACTAAACCGTTAAACCAAAACAAATCTATCTTCTTTTTTGATTGCACGCATGTAGGAATAAGAGGTTAGTGATAAAATAATAAGTGAATGGTTTTTGTGGTACTATTATTGTACTGAGACGGCGTGTAAGAGGGGATATATAATTAAATGCTTGTGCTAACTTTTCCACATCAAAGGTGCAATCTTTTTGACTTTGCATGTAGGTTTCCGATTTCCAAAGTGGAGAAATTGGAATATTGAAATTTCAATAATTGCCAAAAAAAGTAGGTTACATTAAAAAAAATAAAACACTACATATTAAGATCAATTCAAATTGAGGAACTAATCCAATTCATATTGAATTTATACCGGGTTAAAAATAGGTAGATGAATATTCCATCAATAATAACTTTTTATTATTTTTTATAATTTTTTTATTGTAATTATTTAATATTTTAAGGTTTAATTAATAATTTAGCTTTTATATTTATGTCTTTTATTTCTTTTTTTCTTTATGTTCATTTTTTATTCAATTGCATCTCAATATTTTTTTTAACAATGTCAATTTAGTCATTTTAGTTGAATTAATGTTAATGTGCAAAATTTGAAAGATGTCTCAAACCTTTTGGAATTAGAATTTGAAAATTGGCACGTATTAAACTATAAGAGTATCAAGATAGAAAATAATCTAAATTTTCTCAACTGTCATATTTAAAATGATGTTTACATTAATTTAACAAAAAAAAATTGATTTTTTTTTTCAAATAAAGAATCACATTGAGTGTTTTATTTTAAAACAATAGAAACTCGGTTAATTAAAAAGATATAGACTAAAAAAATCAAATATCTAAATATAGAAATTAAATTATTGATTAAACCAATTTTTAATTATATATGTTAGTATTTTTAATGTAAAATGTTGTTAAATAATATTTTAATATTTTATATATTTAACATATTTGTTTGTCAGATTAATGAAACGCTTTTAACTGTTATTTATAATAATGCGTAGTAAAATAAGTGAGTACATTTTCAACTAATGATATAATATTTTTGTGTGAAATAGATGAATATTTTTATTATACGGTGAATAATATATTAAATAATTTTTTTTTAATTTAAACTGAGTCAACCATTTAACTTATTGACCTATAGTAAGTCAAAATAAATTATATTTTTTTTGACTCATAAAAAGAATTAAATCATTTTTTTTTGTAACTATGAACCAGACTAACTTACTTTCACACCCTTAAAATACACGTAAAGTTAAGGGTGTTTCACACTTATATTATTTGAGTTCTTCACGCAATTTGAATTAAAACTAGAGTACAAAGGGTAGTGCGTAAGTGATTAAATTCTTCACCACCTTTTATTTGAACTTTCACTATGGTAGATGAAAACGAATTCTTCACAATTGATTATTTTCTCTACCACCTTCTATTTGAACCTTCACATCAATATCAATTATTTTACTCCAAGCTATGTAAATGATTTTTCTCTATCTTCACACATACCTCCATGAAACCTTTTTATAGCAATAATATATATATATATATATATATATATATATATATATATATATATTTTGAATAGGATTTCTGAAAAATGATACATGGTACAACAATACAAGGCTATGTGTTTTGCTTTTACAAGGACACTTTACAATCATTAAAAACTATGAAATGAAAATAGAGTCATTAAATAAAATGCATGATATAATAAATATAAGAAAAAATAAAAATTGATGAGGACCTTAGTTTGGTAGGAATAGTCCTTAAGAGTGAGTAATGTGATATTTATGGGGTCATAGAGGTTAGAAGTTCCGACCACACAGGACCCTACACGTGTCTAATGTTGTCCTTTGTGTGTCTCTCGTTTTCTGCATCTTATTATGGATTGGATTGAAAAATGGGTGAGGAGGGTTGTTTTCCTTTTGACTCCAACGTCACCTTCTTCTTCAAATCTCACTGTCATTTTAACACCGTCGCAAACGGTGAAAATGAATAAATGCAAATTAAATTAAATTAAATTAAAACAGAAAACAAAAAGCAAAAACAAAATGCAGTGGCTATATATAACCAAGGAAGGAACACTAATAATCGAAAAAGAAAAAACCTCCCTAAGAAAAGGAGGAATAATCATACATAAATTTTGGATTTCGCACGTAGCCACCCACAGAGGACAAAACAAAGAAGAGAAAGAAGAAGGGACCTTAAGTTTCGAGATCTTGTCAGATCGGAACGCGGTTGCAACGGACACCCAGATTCTGGTTTTTTTCTTTCACACCTTCTCTTTACCTCTGCAATGTGCTTTTTCAATTTTTTTTTTTTTGTGTTTTTTTATTCCATTTCGGAGATCTATTTTGATGTTGTTTTCATGTTTATCTCGTGTTCTTTTCCTGTTTTTGTTTGTTAATCGAAAGCAAACGCCTTTTTTTCTCAGTGGACTTTCTTGTTATTTCTTTCTATTTCCATTTAAATAGATTTTGTGCACATTCTTCTTCCTTGGACCACGTTGGACTCTGTAATTTGCCTTTTTGATTTGTCTGGGCTCCGTTCAAATTTGCATGCGTGTTATTCCCGGAATCGTGCCTTCAAATTCCTCTCCTACCGCTTTTCTACGGTTACGGGTCAAAACACATTCAAAGTCGCTGTCTTTCTTTTCAAAATAAAAAAGGTAAAATTTAAAGGTCTCAGAAGTGGTTGTTAAAATGGCCAATTTACACAAATGATGTGCTCATACCAAGTGATTCTGCTAGAAAAGCAATTTTCTTTTTAAGCAAGGTAGTTTTCTGCATTTTTTTTTCTTTTGCTGTGCTTGAGATTAATTCCATATTGGCCTCATCTAGCTTGGGCCACAAGATGCTCTCAGGGTCTCCTGTATATTTTCAAGCTTACCTGGAACGAATCATCCTTTTTCCTGTATTCTAAAGAATTGTGAATCCTCTTGGATTTTCTGGATTGAATATTCAGAGAATGAATAGCTAACATTTTATTTACTTTTTTTTTGCTATATATATATTGGAATTTGTTTCGTATCCATACCTCCATCCTATGTGTTTTACCTTTTTGTTTTCCATTTGAAATATCTGTGTTCCCTTTTTGCCTTTTTAGATCTGTTGTTTTGTAGTTTTATATTTGTATCTTTCTTTCTCTCTTTCTTTTTCCATTGCTATCTTTCTTGGTTTGGGGTGGCAAATATTAGGGAACTAGTTCTGGCACTGTAGAGATTCAGGTATAGGTGTGTATGTGGGTGTATTAAGTTAGAACATGAGAGCAAGAGGTGCGAAGAGCTAATTTTGACCATTTGATATTACATATTGAGTTAAGGTTACATATAAGCATCTCTCACACCATCTCCTAGTATGTTCTCTGTATAACAATTGTTTTGTTATAGGATGGAGAAAAAAGTAGACATATAGTTCGTCTTGACCCTTGAGGTTTGGGATATGTAGAGATGCTTCTCTTCCCTGCCTCATGTTCTTTTCTTCATATGTTTGCTTTTGCACACAATAATGTCTGTCTACCATGTTTTAGGCCAATAGAAGAGATCTGCACCTGCAGTTTAAGAATGTTTATAAACCAATCTTAATATATTCTTGTTCTGGTAGGCAATTAAATTTCTTCTTTTGCTTGTCAAAGACATGCATGTTCTATGTCAATATCAGGCACCTGTTCAAAGTGTTTTGTCATTTACGCTTTAACTTATTCCATGCAGCACCATGGGAAGGGAAGTTACTGGCTTACAGGTTATGGACAAGAAGCCGAATGGTTCCGTAGCAGCTTCAAATGGTAGTTTAAGTGATAGAATGCGTGTTTCTCCCAAAATTGCAGCAATGGTTCAAGCAATGGATCATGATATAAAGGAATCTACGGAAGCTAATCCTTTCGGGAAACATCACGAGAGGAAAGATGTTTCAAGTGGCAAAAGCCCAAAATTAAATGTTGTCTTGCCAGAAGAGAAGAAGAGTGAGAAACCTGAAATACAGAAGGTGGATGATAATAAAGAGTTGAGTTCTCCTGTTGTGGATAAAGAGCTTCCAAGCCCCTCTGCTCCCCCCTCTGCTCCACAACCCTCTGATCAGGTAACTGAAAAGCATGTCACTCATGCACCTGCTGCCGATACTGAAGCTGCTGCAACTGGTCTGAGCTTGTCTCCTATAGCTAACAACATTCCTTCCCCTAATTCCTCTAAGAATTCACAGGTACTGTTTCATCATATTTTGAAATTTGAAGTTTGAGCGGCTGAAATTCTTATATTAGTACTAAGTAGTATGTGAAATGGTTCTGATTGTGCATGGTTATTATGTTGGATTGTTTCCGATAACAAGAGGAAATGAAGTATAAGTTTTATTTGTGAGATGAATGTGAACAAAGATTTGTTTTCCCTGCTGCCACCATTTAAATGTGTAATGTGGTGAGACTCCTTGTAAAACACAATTTAGATAGTTCATCGGCCATGATTTATATAATTGGACTGACACATACGTACTAACTGCTGAAGAAAGAATTGAGAGATTACATTTGATGGGTTGCACTGGGTCAAATTTAAATGCAGTCGTTATATAAAAGATGTTGCTGGGAAACTCATATTACCATACATCCATACCCAACAAACACTAGCAACTTCAATTCATATTGAATGCCTTAAAGTTCTTGAACCTGTTACTCGGTGAAGCTGGCAACCAAAACCAATAAGAAATGTTTTGTTTGGACATTTTACTCATTTGCTAAATATTCTGTGAAGGATTTAACCTTAAATCCTTAACCTGCGTGTGTATAGGTCTTGTAGGGATGCTTTGCTGTTGCATTTTTTGCTATATGTGTGTGATATAATGTTGAGTGTGTTTAATGGGATTACTGATATGCCAAATCTCTTCCATTTTCCTTTTCAGCCAAGCTCACCTTTTTCACCAAGGAAGTCCTTGCATTATGATGATAAGAAGCACCTCGATGATGAAGATAATTGGTCTGTTACCTCCTCGTATCCTAAAAACTTGAACATTTGGCTGTTAATTCTGAACAAATCAATTTTTAGGTATATCGGAAAAAAAATAGAATCTTCCATACTGAGTACTACTAAATATCAAACATATCCTTTATGACATTTTAATAAACCCTAAACCCTATTTGGAACCCCCTAACAGAGCTACATTTACATATATTTCAATATAATGCAACATTTATTTTTATTTTTTCCTTAACCATAATTAGTAGCGTTGCATCTGCACGCAATGCCAAATGTAAGGTAACTGTTGGTTCAGCTCCTAACTTTAGATGCTCGGACCGTGCAGAGAAACGGAGAGAGGTATTGTTTTACTGAACTTCTACTTCAGATGTATATTCTGGAGTTATTTGTATTCCTCCTGGTTGGCTATTTTGGTGTCTATTTTGTCATTTTGGTTCTTATCTCCACTTTGATTTATCTTTCCAGTTTTATATGAAGTTAGAGGAGAAGCATCGAGCTCTTGAAGAAGAAAAAAGCCAGTATGAGGCAAGGAAAAAGGTATATTGATCTTTACACTGCATGCTGCACACCCTTGTGGGGCTATTATTTTCACCTTTTGCTTTTCTTTGCCTAACCTTGTGCTAAAACATCTAAGCACTTTAGCTAAATCCTAGCCTAGTTTCAAATCCATGTACTCGTATAACTTTGTGTTTTGAATTGATTAAATAACTTTGCTGTTTGTATTATAACAACCTGTATAGGAAGAGGATGATGCTGCCATTAAACAGTTGAGAAAGAACCTAGTCATTAAGGCAAAACCAGTACCAAGCTTCTACTATGATGGGCCACCCCCCAGGACTGAACTCAAGAAGGTACACTTTTCATTTCCCTGTCTTTTCTAAGTCTAAGGATGAATATGAATTGCCTTTAACAATTATGGAATGTGCATGAATTGACCAAAGGAGTAATGCAATGGGTATGTTAAAAACTGTAATGCTATGCTAAAGAATGCTAATTTGACAGTAAGATGAACACCTATGGCTATGGTACCATTCCTTGTTTGACTTCAGTGATGAGTCTTCTTCCCCATGCTACAACATTCATGAGCAACTTGCTTGTCATGTCATGATCGTGTCATTTTAAGTTCTTTTCAAAATTTTCTAATGGCTACCAGATAGAAAAAATTCTTATTCCCTTTCTTTCCTTTGATGGCAGCTTCCACTGACCCGCCCCAAGTCACCAAAACTGTCCCGGAGAAAGAGCTGTGGTGATGCTGCCAATGTATCTACTACTACTACACAAATTTGTACTGTAGGACGACGCAGTGTCGACATGAACACGAAACATCATAGCCCTGCCCCTAGAACTAAGGACACTGTCACTGCACGGAAGAGCAATGGCAGTTTCAAAAGCAAAGAACGACCAAAACTGGATAAGGAAACAGCTCCTAAAATCACAGAGCAGACAAATGCAGACATATCAGTCCAATCATGAGCTTCCCAAGATTTTACTGACCTCCAGCTGAGAGGAAAATGGCCTTCATTTTCCTTTGTCGCACCATATGGATAATCTGCAGAAAAGATGGCCTAATTTTCTTTTCATCCGGACTGACATTTTCATGTGGTTTGTTTTTACTTGAAGTGTATATGTTTTGTAAGTTATATCGGCACACATTGTTTTATATATAAATAGTTATTGATGTAAGATGTATGTACGAAATTTGATATTCCTCAGATTGCACCACCAGACTTGGTAAGGAAAATTTTATGAAATATATTACTTTTTTTTGGTAGGATATCACTGCTAAATCTCGATTCTAGTGTCTTTTTGTTTTAAGGTGGTAATAGTGCAGATGGTATTGGTAGAATTCGGCTTGAATTTGTTTTATTACTGGTATTGTTATATCAAATATTGAGTGAATTTGTTTAAATTTAAATTAAGTGTTTCTGAAAAATCCAACACAGACAAACGTATCAAAAAAAGTTATTTTTTTTAATCTGATCACAGTAGAATTCTTATTCGAGATAAAAATGAATAAAATAAATGATATATAAGGAGAAACTTTCATAAATGTGTAAAATTTTACGTCTTGCGAATGATTTTGTTTCTGGGTCGAAATTAGGGATGAACAGAATTGTTGCCATGGATGGGGTGTGACTGTGTTTTGGAATGGAAGAAAAAAGAAAACACGTTAGCAGAAGAACAGAACGAAATATATTTGAATATTTCAAAAATAAAAATGAGTGATTTTTATTTTATTTTTTATCAAATTTAAACGTTATCCGAAATGTCCTTTGGTTTAATTTTGAAATATCCAAAAATAAAGTAAATGGAGGCTTGGTGTTAGGTTAGGTCCTGGGAAGCATGGTTTGTATGAGTACAGTGAAGAGCTTGAACGTATTACCCCTTGCCTCGTGGCGGCACTCCACACGTGTGTGTGGTGGCAGCGGTGGCACGGTGACGATGGAGGGGCAAAAACGTCCTTCCCCCAAAACCCGCAGGAAATCGTACGGAACTTCTAGAAGGTCTGTTCTGAAAAAATCCTTCAGTCAAGAACAAGTCACTTTCACCGCTCCTGTCTCCGACGACCCCGTCGTTGCCGTCATCGGCGGCGGCATCTCCGGCCTTATCTGCGCCCTCTTCCTCGAGGCACGCGGTGTTCGCTCTACCGTGTTCGATACCGTCAGTCTCTTCTCCCCTTAATCCTAATTCACTTCACCGTTTGGTTATGCCAAAGCTAAAGGACTTTGTTTTAGGGTATTCACGGTCTTGGAGGAAGATTGGGAACCAGAGTCGTCGATCCTCATCCGTTAAAATTTGATCATGCGGCTCAGTTCTTTACCGTGAACGATTCTCGCTTTGCTGAAATCGTCAACGGTTGGATGGAGAAGGGTTTGGTGCGTGAGTGGCATGGTACCGTTGGAGAACTTCACAATGGTGGTGGATTTGTTCCGTTTGTACCCTCTCCTCCGAGATACGTAGCCACCAATGGAATGCGCTTCCTTGCTGATTCTTTACTGTCTCAGGTTCATTGCATTACTCCTTAAATGTCATTGATTACAACTCAAACAAGAGAAGAAAATATAAAGTTAAAATTCGTTAGTTTTTTCATAAAAGTTAAAATTATCTCATGAGAAGTTTGATGAGAGAGTTTTCATAAGTTAATTTATGGTTTGTTTTAACTTGCGGAAAAAAAATATAACTTTTTTGGATAAACTTTCCGGTAAACACTTGTAAGAACAGAAAATAGGAAAGAATAGTTAACTAAGTTTTTTTTTTTTTCACAAGTTAATGTCGATTTTTAAAGTAGTGAGATTTTCATGGAGAAATTTATCTAGTTTCTATTCTTTTCTCTAAGAGTACATATGAAGTTTATTTAAATATAATTATTTTGCATACTACCTTTTCTATCCCAACGTACTTATTTATCTAAAGAAGGCCCAAGTTAGTGATTGTTATTCCAGTTTTTTTGCTGCTGTTACTACCTGCTGTGAATTGTGCAGACTCGCTTGGTTAATGTGGTGAGGCCTTGCTGGATCAGTAAATTGGAGCCGTTTAATGGGTCCTGGCACTTGAGTGAAAATGGCAAGCCTTGTGGCAAATTCGATGCCATTGTTATTGCACACAATGGTAACTTAAGATTTACCATAATTTTTCTTAGCTATGCGTTGTTGCATAACTGATTTCAATATGAACTTCATTTATTCGAATTGCTTTTCTAAAATTGTATAATTAACTGATTTCAATACGAACTTCATTTAGTCGGATTGCTTCTCTAAAATTGTATAATTAACTGAAAACTTGTACAGTTTTTCTCTGCTCATTGTAACTACGTCTTTCAACAGGAAAATGTGCCAATCGCTTGCTTATGACATCAGGATTACCATTAATTGCGAAACAAATGAAGGTTGGTCCATGTTATGCCCCTTCAGTTCATTTGATTTGGTAGACGAGTTCATTTAATGTTATGCATCTCATGCTTTTTGTTTCTGTTGTATTACCTAATTATGTGTCAAGAGGTTGGAGTTGAGTTCAATATGGGCCCTTCTAGCAGCTTTTGAGGACCCTCTTCCTTTCTCAGAAAGCACAGAAGTTCCTTTTGAAGGAGCTTTTGTGAGAGGAGTTGATTCAGTGTCATGGATGGCCAATAATACGAAGAAACTACTGATTTCCCAGAGTGGTGGTCCTCACTGTTGGACCTTTCTGAGCACTGCTGCTTATGGAAAACAGAATAAGGTTCCACAGGTAGGTGGTGGAAATTTCAAAATCATATACCAAGAATTAGGATTACAAGTGTTAGATTGGTTTTAGCTTACGTTCATTATTGAAGATGTATATCGTTCATTATCGTACCTAAAATATTGAAGATGTATATCGTTCATTTTCGTACCTAAAATTACCCTTGAAAGTTGAAAGGGATTTGATTATTTATATCCTTTTTATTGTCATGCACTCACTGGGATATCTTTATGAATATGTATAGCCTGTAATAATTAGGGCTTTGCACCAACCTGTATTTTCAGGAAAACATCCCTTCTGCTACAGCGGCAAAGGTAAAGGCTGGAATGCTAGAGGGTGTTGAATCTGCCCTTGGATTATCAAAAGGGTCCCTTCCAAAACCTTCGTATACCAGGCTTCAACTATGGTAAATGATCGTATCTTGAAAGCATTATGTTGGTTGGAAGTATTATTAGTCTTGGCCAAGTTAGGACGTAGGTCACTAGGATTTTTAAGCTATGTATTTTGCATGTATCGTCTATGCATGAAGTAAATGGGTTGATAAGAAGAAAAAGGAAACAGCAGAAGAAACAAGATGGGTTATAAAGTGGAAAGAATTAGCAGTTTACTTGAGTCGGCTTACTTGGTCTAATCAAGTTAAAAGAAAGGATCATGAATGATGAGGAATATTCTTGTTGTGAAGGATGAGGATGTAAATATAAATGCCTATTTTTATTTGGGCAAAGCCTGCCACTTGGGAAGGGGTACAGAAAATTATGAACACTTGACCGTGATGTTTATGTCTCGCATGATACAGTTACTTGACAATGAAATTGTTAAAATTGATCGCTAAAAAATGATTTACTTTTGTGATTCTTATATAAGCATAATTTATTGTGTTTGTCTTGTTTTTTAGAAAAAATTCTCACTCTTCCACCGCATCTGCTCTCTGTGAGAAACACCTCAAATTGGCTTCTCAATAAAATAGTAGAAAACTGGTTTTTTTCTGTTTCTGCTTTTCTGAACGAGTTTACCAAAATATATTAAAAAACGCTATATTTTCTAAAAATAGTTTAAACAAACAGACACCATGTGTGCACCCTCAATAGCATTGCTTCTGTGATGTTGTTCTAAGCCACGGCTTGGTGGGATATAATATCTAATAATCTCCAGGTATCTAAAATATCATATCGGTTGCTCTTGAAAATTGCTTGTAAATTTAATTTATTGAAAATTATGTAATTCTGAGATTTGCAGGGGTGCAGCTCTTCCAACTAATACACCTGGAGTTCCTTGCATCTTTGATCCCTTTGGAAGGGCTGGGATATGTGGTGATTGGCTGCTAGGTTCTAATATAGAGGCAGCTGTCTTAAGTGGAATTGCTCTAGCGAACCATGTACATATACATAGCACTTTCACTTTGAACATTGTCATTTGCCTACACATTTTTTACTGTTAATTAGACATCTTAGTAATTCAATTTTACTCTACAGTGATGTGCTTAATTTTTTATTTCATTTGAAATTGGGTTGAACCCTTTTAACGCAGATTGCAGACTATTTCCAAAGCCCCGGAACTAACGCTGAAGAGTTTGCTGTTGGTTTAAATCATGAGTTTCAACCACTGGAAGGTCATGATATTGGACAATTCCCTGGTTTGGGGTCAGAAGAAAAGATGAATGAAGGCCAAGCATACGAACTTACCAAGTAGTCCACTGTGCTCGTGAAGGTCTCTCTTCTGGTAACAGAAAATTCATTTCATATATATCCATGCAAAGGAATACCCCAGATAGCATCGCCGGTTCTCACTGGGAGATAAGACTGGAAATTTGATCTCTCCTTTGGGGGAAGAGGGTCCTGATCTCCCTCAACAGCCACATGATGATGATATGAAACGAAACAGAATTGTAGTTTCTGCATCTCTTCTGAAGAAAGAGATAGTGAAGTTGTTATTTCAATGGAATGAATAAAATTGTCCCTGAATGATTGTAATTTGTCAATCCCCTATCTCATCGGACCGGAATATAATTTTTTTATCTTTCTAAATGCAGGTTTAAGAAAGCCAGAATTTGAATAGTTGGAACAGTATTGGATGCAACTTTAGCCTTCAAAATTAAGAACAGTACAGTTTACATTTCTACTAAACATCTCTTTCTATATTTTGGACAGCATTTTCTCACGCACTAAAAATAAACTCGAACTTGACAAACAAAAACAAAAATAGTGATAAAAGGCTAGAAAAGGATAGGTGTGGTTTTGTACAATGCTAGTAAAGAATCAGAGTCTCAATAATATATGACAGGCAACAAGTAATTCGAGCGCTTGTTCATACAAGGTGACAGCAAGGGTATAAAGTAATTAATGTTGATAAATATAAAAAGAATCATGATAGCGAGCAGGAAAGAGTAGAAATTAGAAGCCCCACGAATACTTCAAAATAGCCGGTTTGGTGTGCTTGAATTCCATGAATGCTCGAAATTGTTTCCTCTGCAGCAACAGAAGCTTATGTATACACAGATCACAGTGGTTTTCATCGTCCTTTCGGACTGACAAGTTGTGAGAAGTCTTGGTGATTGTCTGTCAAATCGTTGTTAATGTCAATATCACTTTCAAGGCTCAGGTTTTTATAGAGGCGTGCTCTCTCCTTTTCTGCCAAGATTATATCTTCGAACTCACTTTTCTCAGCAGGGGCAGAATTAGTTGCACCACCCTCACCATTGACATTTTCTTGCAGATTGAGAGCAAATTCAAGATTCCACAATAGATCATTCATGGAGGGACGAGCAGCTCCATGATCGGACAAACACTTCTCAGCCGTGTCTGCAAACTTTTTCAAGCTTTCTGGATTGATATTTCCCTTGAGAGAAGGATCAATGATATCCTCCAGAGTTCCTTTTTTCTTGCAAAGCAATGCCCATTCAGCAAGACTAACCTGTTCCTTTGAAAGGTTAGGATTGAGAACAGGCCTGGCACACAGGGCTTCAAACAGAACAACCCCAAATGAGTAAACATCAGATTTTTCAGTCAACTGTTGCCTCCTGAAGTATTCAGGATCCAAGTACCCAAAACTACCCTTCACCACAGTGCTAACATGACCAGTGTTCATATTTGGACCAGTTTTTGACAAGCCAAAATCTGAAACCTTGGCATTCCAGTTTTCATCCAGGAGAATGTTTGTTGTTTTGACATCTCTGTGAATGATGGTGTACTTTGCCCCAGTGTGAAGGTAGTGAAGCCCTTTTGCAGCTCCAATGCAAATCTCCAACCTTTGCTTCCATGACAGAGTAGCCATAGGTTTGTTGCCCTTATAAAGATGCTCTCTCATGGTGCCAAGAGCCATGTAGTCATAAACCAAACACATCTCATTATGTTCCTCGCAGAAACCAATCAGGGACACCAAATGCTTGTGTCTCAGCTTGGAAAGCATCTCAATTTCCGTTTGAAATTCATTAACTCCTTGTTCTGACTGTGGGTTGGACCTCTTGATTGCCACCTTCACTCCATTATCAATGACACCCTTGTAAACCTTTCCAAATCCACCAACCCCAATGACGTTAGACTCATCAAAATTCTGGGTTGCTTGCGTTATCTCTTGCAAGGAGAAATATCGGCAAAGACCTTGAGACATGGCAGACAAGGTGGAACTGCACGCGCTCTTTCCAGACTTGCTGATTTTGCTACCGTTTGAGCTTAAATAGATTGGAAGCCAGCCAGTTTGACCCTCTGACCCTGGTTCTTTCTTCTTCTTGTTGTACACAGCAACACACAACACAGCCATAAAAGCAAAACCAGCAGCACCTCCTGCAGCTCCACCGATAACAGTATGATGACTTGTTTTGTGGACGAAGAAACCTGCTTCCTCCTCCTGGTGCTGTTTGAGTAGCAAGTCTGAAATCAGAGGATTGGGAGCAGATAAGTCTGTCTCATTGATCTTGAATATCTCCACTCCATTGAGTATGGCATCGTAGAACTCAGGCTTTGTCTCAGGGTCAGGGTGAAGTGCGAGCCACAGCAACTCATTACTCTTTCCACCTTCAACATATATCACATAGTCCTTATAAGTTGGCACTCCTATGCCTCCTGTCCAACCAATCACATCGGCTTGAGCTTGTGCCGTTTGGTTGTTCACAAAGATTTTGAACGCAATCTCATTGATCTTGGAGAAGTAGAAATCACAGAAATGCAACCTTACTAGGTACATGGCATTGGTATCAACATGGAACATCCAAGTGAGATTGTAGCCCATGTTGAGATTTTTATCTCCCCCCATTGATCTATATGTGGAATAGACATCAACAGGAGCAATATACTCTGCCATGCTCTGATAGTTGATTGTGACATTCTTCTCAGCTTTGTTGGTCACACCGGTGGCTGCCCCATAAATATAAGGTGTGTCATCATACCACATCCTTGTGAGTCCCGAATCTTGGACTGGAGATATGAACTGCCCCCCGACATTTAGTCTAAACATGGTTTGAAGATTCATAGTTGTCATATCCATGGTTTGGTCATCAAACCCTATCATTGGTGCAGATTCAAACAAATCGGGCATTTGGATAAGCTGAATGCCATTAACAAAAGCGAATGTACCGCTGTATTTATCAGAAGGCCTGAAAGTGAGAGTCAAGGTATCTGAACTCAGAGGAGAAAGGGAATACTCTCTGTCAATGTAAGCTAGTGAGAGGGCCTCACAAGTCACTGAGGCGCTGAAATTGGTGAGGAGGGTAACCCCATTTGCATCCACGGAGAAATATGCCTCATTGGTATCAAAACTGGCATAAAGAGAGGGGTAAAAATGGAGCCTGAGCCAATAACGCTTGTCAGGTTCAACGGGGAATTTGTATGTTGTCTCAGATTTGAAAATGCGTGCTGACATGTATGGAATCTCAGACGTAAGAGAAGGGTCTTGGAAAGAGGCTTTGGATGTGATTGAATCACCTTTTGTCGCCAAGAACTTTTTATCAGAACTCCATCTTCTTCCATCAGCATCTTCGGCACCTCCTTCATCCAATCCACAACCCAAGATCAAAGACCCTGTCTCCTCCTTCCATGCCCCACGAATGCCTTTCAACAAAACAAGAACACAGACGAGAAACAAGAGACTTTTTGCACGGAAACGCATACTTGAAGAAGGATAAAGAAAAAGAAAAATCCAGAGGCAGTACAGGAAAAAGCTTAATGATTATATTACGAAGATAGGTATATGTAACATATTCCAAAAGATGGAAACTTTTTTCCTGTACGCCAAAACGAACAAAGTAGCTTCTGATTTAATTTGTACTAAGGTGATGCAAATGCTGTCAAATTAACACATTCTTCCTACCTCCTTGGAGATTCAAGCAATCAAAGACTCACCTGGTCGGAGATTCCAAACCAGGCAAGAAGGTGAAGGTGAAGGAGAAGGAGGAGGAGGAGATGATGAAGTATACTGATTTCTTTCTTTTTTGTATTATGACAACTTGGGAACAATTTTTTCTTCCTTTTCATACTTTGTGTATGGGAGGTGGGGAGCAAGAATCGTAATCGAATGAATTGAATCGGTTACAGCGTGTGGTTTGAATTTGAAACATCATCATCGTATAACCTATATTTAGCATTCCATGTTATTGTTTTATTCCCCTCATTGTTACACACTGAAACCACTTTGATTTTGCATTTACTAAGTTAGTGATAATTCGTTTAATGTTTTAACGACGCTTCTCATGATATCCATCGAGACAACATGTTTGTTTTCTCTTTGTTTTTTTATGTGAAAATTTTTTATATGAATATAATAGACAAAATTATATATTATATAAAAATAAATATCAATAACATTATTATTTTAAAATTTTAGAATTATAAATAGTATCAAATATTTTATATATATATATATATATATATATATATATATATATATATCCACAATCTTTTAATAATTATAATCATAATTCATAAAAAAATATAGATCCATAAGAAACTACAGCCAAAATAAATATTTTAGAAGTGTAACTAAATTTGTTTTTAGCATTATGTAGAAGACTAAAAATAATGCTCCATGAAAAGGATAATTAATGAACAAAGAAATATACACTATCAAATTAAAATAATTTAGTAACACATTTTTTAAAATAAATATGCAGCAGAAGGAAATTATTAAATAATAATTAATTTTAAAGACTAAAATAATTAATCACTATATTAATTAATTTAGATACAATTTTATAAACTAAAAATTATTTACATCTAAAATAATTTTAAAAAAAATTATAACAGGAATTTGAGTCTACATTAGTCTCTAATGTTAGTTACAAACAATTAACATCTAAATTAATCTCAAATTTAGAATTAAAAACTAAAATCTTAGTAACTTAGTTTAGAAAACAGTTTAGATTCTGGTTCACAAACTAATTACAATTTGTTATATATACCTGAAGATTATCTTTTCATGTACACTTTTCTTTTAAATTTTACCTGTAAACGTTATTTTAAACTGAAGATTATTTTTTCATGTACACTTTTCTTTTAAATTTTACCTGTAAACGTTATTTTAAACTAAAATAATTACATTTTCATTTTTATCCTTTAATTGATTGTTGATTTAAATTTCACTAATTTTTAAATTAAAATAATTATTTTATAATTTTATTTCTTTAAATCACAATTTATTTAAATTCAATTATTTTTTAAAAATTAAATTAATTATTTAAAATAAAAAAGGATATACACGTGCGTAATGTATATATTTTCACTTGTTTATAACAGAGTATTTTATAGATTAACAATTTTTAATTTATTAAATGGTATCTAACATAGTTAATATAGTAATTAATTATTTTGATATCTAAAAATTAATTGTTGTTTAATGATTTTCATATAATGATATAGTGATATAATGATGAAAATATTTTTTTTAAATAAATACTATATTGAAATTAGATTAATGAAAAATGTAATATTTAAACCATTGTTAATCGCTGATGAATATTTTTACACAAGAATATTTATTGAGAAATTCTGGCTGTCAGCAAAATTTATTGATAAATGTCACAATCTGATTTTTCTTTTCCCTCCTTTTCATTTTTTTTTTATCTTCTTCTTCTTCCTCCATACAATACTTAGAATACATCCTTGTTTCAAACCTAAAGTTGTTAACTTGACTCGAATGATTGTATAGAAAACGAGGGTATTGGAGCTTCCTAGTTTGCTTGCTTCACCCAACGTTCATAGTCCGTAAAGACAGCCGGATACAATGAGATGCGATCCATGGTTGAAAAACAAAAAAACCCCATCAATCCGCAAAGAAAAATATTTTCTTAGTTTACATTTTAAATATTTGAGTCCTATTATTTGTTTACAATATTGACTTTAGAAGATTTTAAGAAAAAATATTATTATTTTTTAGTAGCATCATTTATTAATCTTAAATACTTATAATTATATTTTCAATTTTGGATAATGATTTTTCTCTTAAATAATTATTTTTCATGTTGTAAGTTAATTTTTCTCATTATTTAAGATGTGTAGGCTTATAGTTTGATCTAAACTTAATTAGTGATTTAGTTTCTAATTTGTTAGTTGGGTTCATTTTGATTTTCTTATTATTTTTTGGTTCAATTTAATTCAGTAAATTTTTAAAAGAATTTAATTTAGTCCCTCTTATTATTTTTTTATTCAATTTGATCTTTTTTTTAAATGATCTAATTTTGTCTTTTCTGATTTGAGAATAAATTAATAATTATGCTTAATTACAATTTATGTATACATGTTAAAATAATTTTTTTATAATTTATACATCAAATTATTCAACCTAAATACTAAAATTATTTTATTTTTTACATTCTACTTAAATACTCAAACTTTTTAGACTTAGATAAAATAATATGAATAAAAGATAATAAAAAGATCAAATTGAATCTTTTTAAAAAAATAAATAACTAAATTACCAAAAAATAATAAAAGAACAAAAATAAACTAAATTAACAAATTAAATAACTAAATCACTGATTAAACTTTTATATATACTCGCGCAAAGCAAGATATAACATAAGCATGCAGGGGTGAACACACTTGCTTAATTATATTACAACACCATTGACTAATGGAGAGCTTAGACCCATAACCCGCGGCTCGGGCCTCCGACGGGGCAGGGGGCGGGCTTGGGCTTGTTTGTTGGTCCACAATATTTTTATTTTCAAATAAAAATTTAATGAATAAGTTTTTTTAAAGTGGACATTAGCATAAATTGAATATGTTTTTCTTTTTTTTTCATTTAAAGTTTTATTTTAAAAATACATTATTTTGATTCGTGATGCATTGAATAAAAAAACTTTTAAATTTAACCATTGGATTCATGTGTACTAGATTGAAAAGTGTTAAATTGGGCCACAATTAAATGCATGATGCACCAAAATTTTTTTAAATTCATGATGTAGCATAAATGTGGGTTAGCCCACGGGCCTGTGGCCATAATGAATACGGGACGGACCACATTTGCCCAAAAACCTATTATTTGTATGCACTTTTTTTTTTCTTATTTTTTTATTAATTCGGTAGTTATTATGTTTCAAGTATTATGTATCAATATTTCAATTTGCATCATGTATTTGTATCTGACACGTATTTGTGTTTGATACAATAAGTACTTTATCGGTATTTTTAAATAAAATATTTAATTTATAAAGAAGTAGTATGATGATAATAATTTCTAATTATTTAGTTTGACAACATTTAATACATATGATTTTAGTTTAAATTCACACAATAACAATCATATATTTATCATATTTTAAAGAATTTTTGTATATTTTTCAATATGCATGGTAATATAGGTTGGTTGTCTTGTGTTGGTCCGTTAACATTTGACCCGCAAAAAGTGAGTTGAGTTGGCTCGTTCTACATAAGAATTGCACTTTTGGCCCGTTTCGTATAATGATTGGCACACAAATTTGTGGTCTAACCACGTAAGAAAATCTTAAAAATAAAAACAATTTATTAATATTGCACCAATAATCTTTTTTTATTGTTTCATATCTTCGTTGCCAATAAAATTGAAATAAACTAAGTAAACATAACATTAAGATTTACATCAATTAGATATATCAAAATTAAACCTTTCATAAACAAAAAAAAATATAAAAATAATTATTGTTTAAGCTACTAAAAAACGGTATCAAGTGATTAATGTTAAATGAGACCTTTAAATATTTAAAGAAATAAGAATTTTTTTTCTTATTGAAAACATCAACACGATTTTGGCCCGTACATCATAGATACATAGGCATGGTAATACAGGTTGTTGTCTTCTGTTGGCCTGTTAACATTTGGCCCATAAAAAGTGAGTTGAGCTAGCCCATTCTGCATAAGAATTATGATTTTGGCTCGTTTTGTATAATGACTGGCACACGAATTGGTGGTCTAACCCACATAAGAAAATCTTAAAAGTAAAAACAACCTATTAATATTGCAACGATAATCTTGTTTTATTGTTTCATATCTTTGTTGCCAATAAAATTGAAATAAACTAAGTATACATAAGATTAAGATCTACATCAAATAGATATATCAAAATTAAACCTTTCATAAACAAAAAATATATAAAATTAAATTATTGTCTAAGCTACCAAAAAACTATATCAAATGATTAATGTTAAATGAGACCTTTAAATATTAAAAGAATTAAAAATTACTTTTTCTTAGAAAACATCAACACAAGGTGTGATTTCACTAAAATCAATATCATATCAAAATACTACACAAATGTTGCATTTTATCAAAGCCAGGTTTCAATCTTGGGACCTGTGGGTTATGGGCCCACCACGCTTCCACTGCGCCCCTTTGATGAACAAGTAATTATTTTAGTGCCAAAATAGTTAATACCAAAATCAAGATGTTTTATATATATTTTTTTTTATATTTTGATTAACACGATGTAGATTTTATGGGGAAGAAACAAGTAAAACTTAAAAGAAAAAACGAAATAAAAAAGAATGAAATAACTTCTTTTTTTTTATTCGGAAGAGATATCTACATCGCCTTAATCAAAATATCAAAAACAAAAGATTTTACATTTTATCAAAGCCAAGTTTCGATCCTGGGACCTATGGGTTATGGGCCCACCACACTTCCACTACGCCACTTTGATGGATAAGATATAATATACAATATATTAAAAAAGAATTATTAAAAAACTATATCAAGTGATTACTGTTAAACGAGACCTTTAAATATTAACCTTTAAATATTAAAAGAAGGCTTAAATAGTCATTTGGTCCTAGTTTTGGTCAACTTTAATTAGTGCTTTGATCAACAAATCCACTTTCTCCGATTGATTCTAAAAAATAAACAAAATAAACAAATAATAAACCTCAATTGCCACGTGTCAAATATTCTTATTTTGATTCCATCATTTAGCTACAAGCATACCATAAACGTCATTGTTTATATAAGGTTTGATGTATATGCCCAATTTCAAAGAAAGGAAAGAGAAGAATGTTAATGGGTGTAAGTTTAGCGGGTACGGGTATCCATGGGTACAATTACTATGATACACGTACCCGCCCCGTTAACATGTGGGTATAAAAAATACTCGTACCCGCGGGTAGCGGGTATCCATTTTTAATATTCGTTTTCTACCCGTTGCGGGTTTTATCCACGGATACCCGCAGGTACAAATTTTTTTAACATCCCTAACCACCGTGGTCACCTTGCCGAAAATGAGTGGTGTAAGTATGTTAGTGGGGAAACTACTGATTGGTCATGTGATCTTGACCGATGGAGTTATTTCGAAATATTAGGGTCTCTTAAGGAAATGGGCTATCATAGTAAAAAGGGGTTGTGTTATTGTGTTGAGATGTTGTTGCACCCCTTGGATGATGACAGGGGTGCACTTAATATGCTTCATATCGCAAGGCATTATGGTGAAGTGCACATGTTTGTTGTGCATGGAGTTGATGAAGCCCAAGTATAGGATAATATAGTGGAACCTGAAGGAGATGTTGGGAGACCTTTAGAGAGTGGTGAAAGCAGCCATGCTGTTAGTGAATTTGAAGTAGTAGGAACTGAGATTATAGTAAGGTCTGCTCCACGTGAAGATGCAATGAACCAAGAGACTGAAATTGGATCAGAGGAAGGTGAAGTGGTTGATAGTTTAAGAAGGTCTGCTCCTGAAATTGTAGTTGATGATGTGGATGAAGGTATTGGGCATTTGGAAGAAGAAGTAGAAGTTGAGGATGTGGGTACATGTATTGGTAATCCAAAAGCTGAGACTAGGCTGGATGATATGGCTAAAGGTGATGATGAAAGGGTTAAGGTTGAAAGTTGGATTGATTCTGATGCAATTCCACCAAGGTTAGTCATCCATATCACTGTTACATAAAATTACATTTTGTGTTATCAACTAACAAATTTGTTTCTTCAAATATTGGTCCAGGTCTAGGTTTACCATGCAAGCCAACTGTGACACGTTGGTAAACAACATGAGTGAAGCCTTCAACAGTGTTATTGTGGATGCAAGGTCCAAGCCAATAATCTCAATGTTGGAAGAGATACATTTATATATTATAAACAGGTGGTCCAGAAACAGATCCAAGGTGCATAAGTACGAGGGTGAAATTTGCCCTAAGATACGAACCAAATTGTCAAAAGAATCTGAAAAACTAAGTATTAGATACCAAGGTATACTCATGTGGTCCTACTATTAGTTAAGTTTTTTCAATTTGGTCCTAATTTAGGTTTATAACTTTTCAATTTCGTCCTATTCCTGGTGCAGTTGGTCAGGTCAGAAATTGTTTGAAGTTAGACATGTCTCACTAATTGGAGACAAGTTCACTGTGAACATAGAAAGCGAGGAATGCAACTGTAGGAAATGACTTATTAGTGGGATCCCATGTTGTCATGCAATTGCTGCCATGAACTTCCTCAGCTTAAAGGCAGAAGATTACATTCCACATTGGTTCAGACGTACAACATATGAAAAGATATACAACTTCATAGTTCTACCTGTCAATGGTCACCTTTTCTGGAAAACAACCACCTTCCTTGATGTCCTACCAACACTTAAAAGAAGGCTGCCAGGGAGACCAAAGAAGAAGAGAAGGTTGGAAGCTTGGGAACTGAAGAAAGATAACACCCAAATGAGGTCAGGTGGTCATAGAAAGAGATGTTCAGTTTGTCGTGTACTTGGACACAACAAGAACAATTGTCCAACACTTCCTGTCCATGGCTGTGAAGAACGTCCCACTGAAGTTGCAACACCACAACCAACTCAACCCACACCAAATCAACCACCACTAAGTCAACCACCTGTAGTACCCACTCCACCTGCAACACCCACTCCACTAGCAGCACCACCACCACCAAACACTACAGTACAACAGCCCAATCAACCATCTTATGGAATTAGAAAGATGAGGCCAAAAATGAAAATACGAAGGCCACCACGTCCATGATAAGACTATTGAATGTATTTTGGGGGGAGGGGAATATTTTGTTTTGTAGTTATACTTTTTTGAAAGAAATGAATGTGCTAATTGGGAAATCAGGATGTATTATGAATTTCAATTTTTGGATTTTGAATACTATGATATTTTGATGGAAGGCTTAAAAAAAAGCCTTAATTAGGAATGCATCAACTTTGCAATTTTCAGAATTTAGTCTGCCTTCTTCATTTTCAAATTGTTCGTTCTTCATTTCATTAAAATTACAAAAAAACATAACTAACAACTTTAAACAGCTGAGAACATGTAATTATACAAAAAGGAATATCATTCATTCATATAAGCAATGTAATTATTTAAGCTAGCCAATGGCAATTACAACCCATCAAAACCACTACATTCATTACAACAGAAAACTTATCACAACTAATGACAATTGCATCCATTTTTTCCAAACACTCAATGAATTTTCCATATAAGCGATCTTCTACCTTTGCCTAACGATAATGGCATCTCGCTCATCAGCACCCTCTTTGTAACACCATTTGAAAAAGTTACAGTCCAACACATCTTCACCACGTCTCTGCAAAACAGAAAAAGAATATGAAAGTGAAACACTGAGAAACAAACCTTAAAGTTCGCACAACCTCAAAATTGTTTACCCAAGTTCTTTGTAGTTCTAGTTGTGAGCACCACTGCAATGTCTCCGCAATCGTAAATTGAGGGTGAGTCTGAAACCCTAGAACCACCATGGCATAAATTGCAAGTTCGGTGAATCCAGCTATTGTAAGAAGAGGAAGATGCCCCACGAGACATTCCTTTTCAGCTGAAGATCGATGGAAGACAACCACAATTCAAAATCACGCAAACCCTAACTTTCAATTATAACATATAGTCTATGCATACAGTGGAAATAGACATGTCACTGAACAACAATCCACGTCACACAAAAGAACCATGTAGGCCACTGTTCCATTAACAATTTAGACGTAGTTAAGAAAAAGGAGTTAATTGAAAAAATTTAATGAAAGGTAGGACCAAATTGAAAATAATTTCAAAAGTAGGACCAAAGTAAAAAAAGTCGACTAAAACTAGGACCAAATGACTATTTAAGTCTTAAAAAAATTAAGAATTATTTTTTTATTGAAAACATCAACACGAAGTGTGACTTTACTAAAATCAATATCATGTTAAAATACTAAAAAGAAACTACATTTTATCAAAGCCAGGTTTCAATCCTGGAACTTGTGAATTATGGGCGAATGACACTTTTGGTGCATTACTTTGATAGATAAGATATAATTTACAATATACTTATTTAGTCCATTTATTACTTTTAAAATATTTTACAAAGCTCACCCACGACAACACCTCTTCTTTGATTTGACTTCTCTTCTTCCCCAACGAGAGCATATCTACACAGCAGAAGCGAAGGTGACCCACGTGGCAAAGTTTCATTTCTCGTTATCCAATGACTGCGAACTTGGTTGTGATGAATTTGTGGGTTAGAGCTTTTGCGGGATTTGGGGTTTTTCTGGTTGTGATTGTGGGCTAGGAATTTTGCGAGATTGAGGTTTTTCTGGCTGTGATGCAATTTGGTTAGGGTTTTCGTAGATTGACAGATTTGTCTGTTGTGATGAATTTGTGGGTTAAGGGTTTTATAGATTGTTGTTTTTCGAATTGGGTTTTAAGATTTTGGCTAGTGTGGTTGTTTGCTTCTCGACATCTTCTGTGAAAACTTCATTGACCCCCTCTTCATGTTCATGTTATTGCAAATCTGAGAAAAACATCGAAAAAAATGGCAGGTCAGTCTACCAATCTGCTAGCCCGTCATGTTGCAAGTCAAGTTATATTTTTCAACCTGTTTTCAGGTGAAGGGCCAACCTGGCCCGACCCATTTTGGACGGGTTAACAATGGGTCAGGTCATATCGGGTTGGCCCATTTTTTCACCCTTAGTTATTGAGATGATTTTATCGATGAAAAAATCTATCGATAATAAAAATTATAAATTATCAACAAATCTTACGAATGGAGTTGACCATCAAATACATTAATGAAGAAAATATTCGTCAGTGATGCAAATTCTAATTTACTGATGGGTTTTACAAACCAGTTCATTATTGACGAAATATTTATCAATAACTTAAACTTTAATTTAACAATAATTTTTTTTCCATCGATACAATTTTATCTATATTTACAAAAATTCTTGAATAATATTTAAATGATTATAGTTCTTAATTTGTTTTTGCTCAATTATATAGTTGATACTTTGATTTTCATTAATTATTTTTATAATAATACTTAATAAAATAGGTAAACATTTTTTATTCTACTCCAATAAATATAAAGTCAATATAATAAAAGTCAATTTCTTTTATTATATTATAATATATAAAATGAGTTAAAAAAACAAAAACAAGTGAGCTTGCAACTTAAACCGAATTATATTACAAAATTTTTTATCCACTAAAATTGAGTCTAGTTAAATTAAATTATTTTTAATTTAATTCAAAATGATTAATTTACTGCTATTTTTTTTTTGTCATTTTACAATAGTTGTTTTCGTCATCCTCCCTTGAAGGCAAGTTGAACACATATCACTAGAGGAATTTAGTCGTCCCTATTAACATAACTTGAAACACTTTGGCATATGCAGGTCAGGAAAGTTTTCCCACAATGGAAACCAATACTTGGTTTACAACAAATGGGATGGGGTGTGTTATTGGTGTGTACAGTCTGGGTCCACCAAGTTTGGGAGAGAATTCTTTTTCCAGCTGTAGTTTCCACAATGGAAACCAATACTTGGTTTACAACAAAGGGGATGAGGGTGGGGTTTCTAAATGGAAGCATGAGAGGTTTGGAAATTTTTTAGAGTGAAGAAGAAAGGGATTCTGATAGAAAGAGAATGAGGTAAGGATGAGAGAGTGAGAATTGTTCAGAGTGAAAAGAAAATGGATTCTATTTCAAAATGTTTCAAATGGAGTAAGATGAGAGGGTGAGAATTTTTCAACCCACTGCGTGAATGTGAACTTCCACTTTCACCTGTTACATTGTTCAGTTTTTAATTAAATTCAAAAAAAAAAAAATAGAATGTGTAGTGAGCTTCCACTTTCATATGACACGTTGATCAGCTTTTAATTAAATTAAAAAAAATGAAATATACCAGTAAGATGGTAAAAATTAGTAGTCATTTATTTATATATATATATATATATATATATATATATATATATATATATATATATAGTTAGGACGTTCAATTTAGTAAACAACATAATAATATAGTATATTCCAGATACACGCTAAATAAAAACTGAATTTAAGTCATAATAGGTCGTGTTTGAAAAGGTGGTGTGTGCATGCGTGCATATAATAAATTGGAAGAACAAATTTATGATATTAAATGCGAATCTTAGATGCAATTACATTTTATTTGAATCATGGTAAAGAAACGCAAATCCCTATACGCTGTGGTATTTACCAGTGGCTCAAAACTGTATACATGAAGAGACCTCGGAGAGACATACCAAAAACATATCTATAAAACCGTAAAAAAGAAAACAAGAAGGTGAAGGAAAAAGGGGTAATTAATTCAGTCCAACCATTTTTAGCTCCAAAAAAACCCCCGACAGAAAGCAGCACAGTTTTGTTTTGTGTTTTCCAGAAACGAAAGCAGAAGGAGATTTCAGATTCTGTTCTTGGCCTTCTTGCTCTTTCTCTGTGCATATATCTAGAACATATATCTTCCTCTGTACAAAATTTCCACACCTCAATGAAACTGCATTACAGAACAAGCTACAGCCTGTGCCCAATGCCTCAACTTCGTCTTTACATGTTCCGGGTCGTCCCCTACATTCATTTCCAACCACCAACTTCTCATCAACAATCAAAATTCATACAAATATCATATATTCACTTTTCAAACTTGTATTTTTGGTGCCATGAATCCAGTGACGGATCTAAGACCCTAAATCAAGTAGTGTATTTGTACACTTTTAAATATATACAGTCTATCATATAGCAGAACGGTCCACGAATTCAAATATAAGATTAGGGGGCAAAACAAAATTTGTTCAGTTACTTTATTAATAAATCTAAAGTTAAATTACTCTTTTTTGTTCATATTTTTGTTCAAAAATATGAAGTTAATCCTCCATATTTTTTGGATAATGATGTTTAGACTCTTTTTTTTTATCCACTTTTAACATACCACTCTAATCACACTTAAATCATCACATTACATCACTAAAAAAAATAAAAATAAATAATTGAAGAGTAATTGAAGTGATAGATTAAAAATTGATCAAAAATGGTCAAAATATCATTATTCATATTTTTTTTAGTCTCAATTTGTTTAAAAAATTGATGTAATTTGACGATTTTTGTTAAATTTTTTAAAGTTAATCAAGAATTTTTCATCAAAATTGATATTAAAATTATGTTAATTACACTAACAAAACAAACTATTCTTTTTAATAACTTTAATTTTAATGAAAATTTCTTAATTTGTTTTAAAAAATTGAACGAAAATAATCAAATTGTAGTAATTTTTGAAAAAAAATAAACTAAATTAAAACTGAAAACACTAGAAGAACAATTTTAACATTTATGAAAAAAACAATAAGCAAAAGAATAATTAATCCTAATTTTGACGATACCAAAAATGCACCTACATACCTCTCTATACACTTAAGTCCTCACTGCATGCATGTGATATCAAAGGGTCACGAGTGAACATGAAGATGTAAAGAGAAAGTGAAAATGTAACCTGGGTTACAAATCTTCCAAGAATCAGAGTCAGGCGGTGGTGGTGGTGTAAAGCTGATGGCGCTGCCAAAGGAAGAAGAGCCGCCGGCGTTAGGGGTGGAGACCGGCGACATCTGGCGGTTGACGGCGAAGTAGAGATCGAGAGCAGGCAAGGTGTCGCACAGTGTCTGGCCATCTTCCTCGTTGAAACCGAACCCTAATTCTATGCATCCTTTGAGCTCGTGAAGATCATCGTCGGTGACGTCATCGCAGTGGTGAAAACTGTTCCTCCTCGTTCTCAGTCTCGTCCTCCCCTCTTTCTTCTTCTTTCTCTCCCATGCAATGTCTCGCGGCGCCTCACACATCGACAACTGCTTCGACAAAAAACGCCTCCTTTTCTTCAACGCATCTTCTGCAAACGCAATGTGCTGCTGCAACTTCGTATCCACCTCCTGCATCTGCCCCCGTTGCTCCACTTCTCCCATGTATACTTTTTTGTGTATATACTTGATCGATTCAATGTGTATATATATTTACACCTACCAATGCATGAATGTATCTATTTGTGTATATATCTATCTCTATATAATAGGCAAACGGTGGTGCTTTATTTATTTGTTCAAGATTAAGAATTGACGGTGGCGGCGGCGGCGGTGGTGGTGGTGATCGGCGGAGGCAACCTTGAAAGAGGGTGGTCGCCTCGCCGTGAGGGTTTATTGGTTTGTGCCGATGGTATTATGAGTTGAGTTGGTTAATGGTGAAAATGGTGAAAAATGAAGGAAGCTAAATAATAATGGGGATTATTAAGGGGAGTTTGTATTCGGTGATTGCTGTTTCACCGTTCGTTTCTAACTGTCACCAACGGTTAATTATAGAACATGCTTTAAATACTTTTATGCAGATACGAGGATAAAAATCACAATTTGCTTTACTTCAACCCTTCCCAAATTTATGAGGCTCTCTTGCTTCCTTCCACTTATAGCAATATTGCATTTATGTTCATCATTATTCTTAATTTGATGATGAGTTAATTTTTCTTTTAATAATAAATAAATTCAGATACACTTTGTCACTTTTCTTAATTAATCTTTCAAAACCAAGAGAAAAATTGTTGCGTGGCCCCCTTTGTGTTTGTGTATATTTAGATGTATGTATCTGATGAAAGAAGGAATAAATAGTAACAATGGTTAAACTTCAAATAAATAAAGTATAGGGATTTTTTTAAGTGACTACAACTGTTTGAAAAGTTTTAGAAAGACGTCTTTAAAATTTACGCTTGTAAAATCAGATAAAACAGAACCATTTTTAGTAGGAGCTTATAAATTATATTTAAGTCCAATATTATATATAATTAGCTCTACAATTTTTTTTAAAATTTTATAATATTTACTTCTCAATACTCCTTTCTTGTTTTCACTAGGGATGGCAACGGGGCGGGACGGGGACGGGTTTCACTATCCCATACCCATCCCCGCATAAAAAATTCATCCCCATCCTCATACCCAAACCCAACGGGTATCAAACTTTTTTCCCATCCCCATCCCCACCGGGTAACGGGTATAATCTCGTACTCATACCCGTACCCATGTTCTAACTACTTCAATATTAATTTTTATAAAAGAAAAAAAAATTAGGTT